>CAACWR010000067.1_pt1 | contig 112186 bp, 115 predicted proteins | sample 2275701 | NCBI WGS metagenome assembly CAACWR01 (sample SAMEA5312467, study PRJEB27640) | indoor metagenome | biome: indoor environment; feature: uncontrolled; material: polymer concrete tiles wood | place: Germany | collected 2014-07-07
CCGGACATAAAGAGTGCCATCAGCATTTCGCCTAAGTCATGAGTTTTCAGGCCGACAATAATCGGTGTAATAAAGGCAAAGCTTGATCCAAGATAGGCAGGTATCATTCCTTTAGTAATCAATAAATAGAGCAAGGTGCCAAGTCCTGATGCGATCAAAGCAGCTGATACTGGTAGACCTGTCAAATATGGCACAAGGACAGTGGCACCGAACATAGCGAATAAATGCTGAGAACTCAGTAGAAACCATTCACGCGCTTTCGGTTTATCATTGACATCGTAGACAGGTTCAACTGTCCGTTCATAGATTTCTTCATTTGTTGTCATTTTCTCTTCTCCTCACCAAAAAAAGTCTCTTTGTGTATACAAAGAGACTTAAGTAGTTTTTACTTAATGACCCTTTGCCGGTATCTCGTACCGATTTAAAAGGATTTATTTAATATAGACTTGGGTTTTGTCATCTACTTCATCAAGCATGACGACGATTTCTTCAGTCAGTGCTGTCGGAATATTTTTACCGATGAAGTCCGCACGAATCGGCAGTTCACGATGGCCGCGGTCAACAAGTGTCGCAAGACTGATGCGCTTCGGTCGAACTTGATCAAGAATTGCATCAAGAGAAGCACGCACTGTGCGACCGGTGTACAGTACATCATCAACGATGACCACATGCTTATCATTCAAATCTGCAGCGATATCGTAAGCAGGTACATTGAATGCGTCTTTGTCTACAATATCATCGCGATATGCTGTAACATCGAGTATGCCTGTCGGTATAACATCGCCTTCTATCTTAGCAATCTTCTGTTGAATGCGATTGGCAAGATAGACACCGCGTGTCCGAATACCTAGTAATACAAGATCTGCAGTGCCTTTGTTGTTTTCAAGTATTTCATGGGCAATTCGCGTCAGTGTTCTGTCAATTGCTTTGTCATCCAGAATCACTCTTTTTTCCATCATAACCTCCTAAAAAACCTCACGCCGAATAGACGTGAGGTTTCCCGCTCAACGCCTTTTAAGCCTCTCTGGACTTAGTTAAAAGCACGTGATTAAGTTATTCATATCGTACCATACCGCAAAGATTTGTCAATCATCTACCGATAATTACTTGCGAAGTTTTCGGATGAGTTCTTCAAACTCATCTGGAAGAGGTGCTGTGCGCTCAATATATTCACCGGTAACAGGATGCTCAAATCCGATGACACCTGCGTGCAGTGCCTGACCTCCGATGTCGAGCGTCTTTTTAGGGCCGTATTTAGGATCTCCCACTAAAGGAAATCCAATGTGCTTCATATGCACGCGTATTTGATGCGTACGTCCGGTTTCCAGCTGACATTCCACAAGAGAATACTTATCAAATGTTTCTAATACATTGAAATGAGTCACTGCTTCTTTTCCGTTATCCTGCACAGCCATTTCCTGACGGTCTCTCGGATTACGGCCGATCGGTGCATCGATCGTACCGAATTCGTGAGGAATCACACCATGAACCAATGCTGTATATTTACGCGTCACGGTTTTATCAACCAGCTGATCGACTAACCCACGATGTGCAATATCATTTTTGGCGATCATCAATAAACCGGAAGTGTCTTTGTCAATCCGGTGGACAATTCCTGGACGAATTTCACCATTAATTCCTGATAAATCGTTGATCGCATACATTAATCCATTGACTAAAGTACCATTGGGATGGCCCGGTGCCGGATGGACAACCATGCCTTTTGGTTTATAGACGATCGCTACATCTTTGTCTTCGTAGTATATGTCAATGCCGAGATCTTCTGCTGCTAAATCAATTTCCTCCACAGGTTTCTCTGTTACAATAATTTCATCATTCAATCTTAATTTATAATTCGCTTTAACGACCTTACCGTTCACCTGGACAAGGTCATTTTTAATCCAGTCCTGAATCTGGTTACGCGACCAGTCAGTATTCATGTCAGTCAAATATTTATCAATACGCTGGCCGACCTCTTCTTCTAATATTTCAAATTGATATGTCTGCATTCTTTTTCTCCTTATTCTCATTCACTAAAATTTCATAGAGCAGTATAATGACACCTATCGTCAGACATGAGTCAGCGATATTAAAAATGGGAAAGTCATAGTTAATAATCTTTGTATCGATGAAATCAACGACACTTCCTCTGAACAGACGGTCAATAAAATTGCCTACTGCACCTGCGAAGACGAATGTCAGACCAAGCTGCATCACTGGTTTATGCGCCGCATCCTGCTTGTAGAAATATACAATCATGATTAACACTAACAGCGTAATGATATAGAACAATACCATCTGATTCTGCAGCATTCCCCACGCAGCACCATAGTTACGATGCGAGGTGATTTCCAGAAACTCTCCTATCACTGAAAAAGAGTCACCGATGGACATCGTTTTTACAATAATCCATTTTGACAGCTGATCCATTGCGATCAATATCATACTGAGCGGAATCATCAGTGTCAAATTGTACTTTTTATTCATGTTCTCACTCCAATCTCACCTATTTTATCATATTTCTTAATAACCGTCTTAATTTTTAAGTTAACATAATATTATTACTTTATATAAGTGCCAATTAAAAATGCTGGAACAACATAGTTCCAGCATTTTTGATCTATCTATTCAGCTGTTAATACACTTTGACAGCGCGGGCACAGTTTATCATCATTGATTGCTGTTGAGTAATTCCAGCAGCGTTCACATTTTTCACCATCTGCTTTTGTCACTGCAACATTCGTCAGTTCGTAGTCTTTACCGGCTTTTGACGTCACTACTTCAGCCTGCGACGTAATGAACAGCTGGTTCAAGTTTTCAAACGATTCAAGCAATGCTTGATCTTCCGCATTGTCAGTGAAAATCTGAACTTTTGCCTCCAATGATTTACCGATTACTTTTGCATGACGAGCTTCTTCAAGTGCTTTCAGGACGTCATCACGTAACGTAAGGAACCTCTCCCATTTATCCAGCAGCACTGTATCGACTTCTGTCACTTCAGGCATGTCTGTCAAATGAACACTATCTTCTTTGACGTGTGGTGTATGAGCCCATACTTCATCAGCTGTATGCGGGATAATTGGGGCCAATACTTTATTCAATGATGTCAACACTTCATATAGTACCGTCTGCATGCTGCGACGGACATGTGAATTCTGTGCTTCAATGTATAAAATATCTTTACCGTAATCCAGGTAGAAATTGCTGAGTTCTACATTGATGAAGTTCTGCAGTTCCTGGTAGATAAACAAGTAATCATTGTTGTCGTAATAGTGATGCGCCTGATTGATGAATGTATGCAGACGGTTCAGCATATATTGATCGACTTCTGCTAATTCTTCGTAAGGCACTGTATCTGTCTCAGGGTTGAAATCAGTCACATTTCCTAACAGGAATCGGAAGGTATTACGGATTTTACGATATACTTCTGACACTTGTTTCAAAATATCGTCAGAGATACGGACGTCAGCCAGATAATCGACTGACATGACCCACAGACGGATAATATCTGCGCCCATTTGTTTGACTACTTTGTCAGGCAGAACAGTGTTACCTAATGATTTACTCATCTTACGACCTTCACCATCCATCACAAATCCATGGGAGAGCAGTTTTTTGTACGGTGATTGGCCGCGTGTTGCTACTGCTGTTGTAATAGATGAATTGAACCAGCCGCGATACTGGTCAGAGCCTTCAAAATAAAGGTCTGCCGGGAATGACAGTTCAGGACGGGTCTCTAATACCCCGCGGTGTGATGAACCAGAGTCGAACCAGACATCCATAATATCTGTTTCTTTCGTAAATTCACCGTTTGGACTGCTTGGATGTGTGTATCCTTCTGGCAGCAGTTCTTTAGCTTCTCTTTCATACCATACATTGGAACCGAATTCTTCAAATAGCTGAGCGACATGTTCAATAGTTTCTTCTTCCATGATGATGTCACCATTCTCTGCATAGAAGACCGGCAATGGAACACCCCATGCCCGTTGACGGGAGATCACCCAGTCACCACGGTCACGAATCATATTGTAAATACGTGTTTTACCCCAGTCAACTTTGAACTCAGTCTGTTCAATTGCTTCAAGTATATCTTGACGTACTTGATTGATAGATGCGAACCACTGCGGGGTTGCACGGAAAATCACTGGTTTTTTCGTACGCCAGTCATGTGGATAAGAATGACTAAAGAATTCCAGTTTCAGCAGTGCACCTACTGATTCAAGTTTCTCTGTGATCACTTTATTGGCTTTATCATAGAATAAGCCTTCGAATTCTCCTGCTTCTTCTGTAAATACCCCTTTGTCGTCCAGTGGAGAAATCACTGGAAGATCATATTTCTGTCCGACGATAAAGTCATCTTCACCATGTCCAGGGGCAGTATGGACACATCCCGTACCAGCGTCTGTTGTTACATGATCACCGAGAATGACTAATGAGTCACGTTCAAGGAAAGGATGCTGTGTCGTTATGTGTTCAAGTTCAGCACCCTTGAATGATTTCTGAAGGGTTACACTGTCTTTATTCCAGCCCACTGCTTCACAGACATCGTCTAATAATGCCTGTGCGACAATGAATGAGCCACCATCAACCGCTACTTGAACATATTCAAGGTCAGCGTTAACAGCAATCGCTACGTTAGCCGGCAGTGTCCATGGTGTTGTCGTCCAGATGACAAACTTAACATCATCATCTACAAGCCCTTTACCATCTTTTGTTTTAAAAGCAACATAGATGGAAGGAGACACTTTGTCATGATATTCAATTTCTGCTTCTGCTAATGATGATTCACTAGAAGGAGACCAGTACACAGGTTTCTTCCCTTTATAGATATACCCTTTTTTCGCCATATCTCCGAACAGACGAATTTGCTGAGCCTCAAACGACTCGTTTAAAGTGATGTATGGATTTTTCCAGTCTCCATTGACACCAAGACGCTTGAAATCTGCTTTTTGCATGTCAATCTGCTGGAGTGCAAACTGTTTGCATAGTTCACGGAATTCAGCGACACTCATCTCTTTACGGTTGACCCCTTTTTTAGTGAGTGCCTGTTCAATCGGCAGACCGTGTGTATCCCAGCCCGGAACATACGGTGTATAGTAACCAGTCATTGCCTTATGGCGGTTAATAAAATCTTTGATGACTTTGTTAAGTGCATGTCCCATATGAATCTGACCGTTTGCATACGGAGGGCCATCATGAAGAATATAAGAAGGTTTCCCTTCATTTTTTTTTAGTATTCGGTCGTATAAGTCCTGCTTTTCCCATTCTGCTTGAATTTGAGGTTCTTTGTTCGGCAGACCGCCGCGCATCGGGAAAGCAGTTTTCGGCATTAATAACGTGTCTTTGTAGTCCATAATTTCATCTCCATTGATTTTTTTGATATAAAAAAACTCCAAACTAATAGACAAGGACGAATCGCTCCGCGGTACCACCTTGTTTAACTCAGCTTAGAGTTCACTTCATTCATTATTGAATTGAACAGCAGATTGATGCATTTATAGATCTGTATGCTGAACTCACACTATCTTCAGCTCGCTTTAATACCATTCATCTATAAAACGGTTCTGCTATTTAACTATTACTCTGATTCTACATCATTTGACGGTGCTTGTTCAATAGGTTTTGTTTCAAGATCGTAATTTAATAAGTAATCCCAGTCTTCATTTTTCAGTAAATCCAGCTGTGCTTCAACCAGCATGCTGAACCGTGCTCTGAAAATCTTGGATTGGCGTTTCATGTCTTCGGTCTGAAAACTAATTTCACGAGCTTTCTGCATCGCATCATTGACGATTTGATCAGCATGGTTCTGGGCATCTTTGATAATGACATCCGCCTGCATACCAGCCGCTGCTTTAATTTCATCTCCAGCGCGCTGTGCTACGACCAGCGCCTCACCGATTGTATTCTCAACAGCACGGAAACGATTGATATTTTCATCCTTATCATCGATCATACGCTGCAGCATCGCTTTTTCTTCGCGTTGCTTCTCCAGTTCATTGCTTAATTCACGCAAATAATCTCTTACTTCATTTTCATTGAGTCCTTTGTGGACAATATTGAACTGCTTTAATTCAATATCTCGTGGAGAATACTCCATAAGGTTCACCTCTTATTTGAATAATGTATCTATCGTGATTCTGATTTTATCTTTTTTCGTTCGATCACCGATCTGCGTGATCTTGGCACGTCCATACCCTTTAATTGATAATAAGTCATGTTCTTCTATAGTAAAACTTGTTTTAGTGATGACTGTATGATTCACCTTCACATGGTCAGCCCCTATCATTTTTTGAGCCGCTGCTCGTGAGGATTTAGTGATTTGCTGAACGATGTTATCAAGTCTTAAGCTGGAGACAGTCGTTTGAATCTGCTTATAATCTTCTTCAGATGGAATCAGTTCATTGAATGGAACGGCGTGTAAGCTGACAGTCGCATTCTTGATACGTGTCAATTCTAATATCATAAAAGATTCCATTGTTTTTGTCAAAACAAACTGTATTTTATTTCCAGCTCTAATATCACCGAGCTGCTCCCTTGTAATTCCAGTCTGCATGAGTGAACCCAGTAAGTTGCGATGCGTCAATGTGACAAATTTATCTGGATAATTGAGTTCGAGCACCCCTATCTCATAATCTTCCTCACTGGGTTCATAATAATCAGGAGCGACGATGGCACGGCATCGTTCTGCTTGATCATCACCACCGAAAATGTGGACGGTAAGGCCGGCAAACTGTTTTGCTGTAACTGTGAGTATATATTGTTCACGCGGGTCCAGGAAATGTGTCAATATAGGTGAATATGTGGCGTCTGCCCGTTCACAGAACTGCATCATTTCCTTAACTGTTTCTTTTTCTTCATGCCTGAAATGCTGTAATAAATTCATTTGATTCTCCTCAGCTTTCTATAAAAAAATAATCTCAATAAATTGAGATTATTCATCATCAGCTTAGTATCAGTAAAGTAACGGTACGATGAACTGGTTAAAAAGAGCAATTAATCCGTTCTGGAAAAAATTAAAAACAATTAATGCCACGATTGAAGATAAATCAAATATTCCGATAGGTGGTATAAATCTTCTAAAGAACTCTAAATAAGGTTCAACAATTTTCGCGAGCCATCTGCCTACAGACGATTCTCTAGCTCCTGGAACCCATGACATGAATATATAGACTATCATCGCATAAAAGTAAATCTGCAGTAAAATTAATATAAACCTAAAAATAGGTATGACGATTTCTTGGGGCATATTTTCTCCTATCCTTCTTCTCTATTATCTGGTGCTTCCAGCATTTCTGTTATACTTCCAGCCACTTCTACATTATCTGGTGTACAAAGGAATATATCTTGACCGATCCGCTGAATGTCACCGCCGATCGCATAGACAGTTCCACTTAAGAAATCAATGATTCGCTTAGCAGAGATTTTATCGATCCGCTGTAAGTTCACTAGTGTCGCACGACGATTTTTCAATTCATCCGCAATATCCTGTGTATCAGAAAATACACGGGGTTCAAACAGACAAACTTTTGAATTCGCTTGTACTTCCTGTCTCATATTGACTACATTAGGTTTAGTCACGACTTTTTTCTCCGTTGGTTTAAATTGTCTTTTAGGTTCGGTTCTCGCTACTTTTTCCTGAACCACTTTTTTCTCTTCTCTAAGACGGGCATCACGCGTATCTTCACTGCTGTAGATTTCATTATCATTATCATTATCTTCATCTTCAACTACAAAGAATCCTTTAAACACATCTTTAATCGCCATAGTATCCTCCTACCCAACTAACTTAGTCCCAATTCTAACAAATGTTGCACCTTCTGCAGCTGCAATCGCAAAATCATTACTCATCCCCATAGACAGCTCAGTGCACGGTGCATTGGAAAGATTTAATGCTGCCACTTCTTGTTTCAATTCTCTTAAAGACGCAAAATATATTCTGAGCTGCTGTTCATCTTCAATTAAAGGTGCCATCGTCATCAGACCAACGATTTGAATCCGTTGAAATCCACTCAATGACTGAACGAATGGAATCACCTCATCAGGCGATAGGCCATGTTTAGATGCTTCACCAGATATATTCACTTGAATAAAACATTTGACTGGGTGATCGGCTCGTTTTTCAATTTCTTCAGCGAGCGACATTCTGTCCAGTGAATGAAGATAATCAATATCGTTGATTACTTCTCTGACTTTGCGTGTTTGAAGTGAGCCGATGAAATGAAATATTCCATCCGGCAGAGCCAGTTTTTTTTCTTTGAATCCTTCAATTCTATTTTCACCGAAATGTTGAATCCCTGCATCAAGCGCTTCCTTAGCTCGATTAATTGTAACATATTTTGTTACTGCAATTACAGTAGGACGACTATTGCTCTTTTGCAGACTATTATCCAGCTCGGCATTAATCTGTTGTAAATTTTCTTTAACTGTCATTGTTATTCCTCATTCCTATAAATGCAAGCATTCTCCCTGTATTTCCCTGCTCTCTCCGGTAAGAGAATAAATCATCATGTTCCGCCGTACATATAGGTGAAATATATATATTTTCTGACTTTACACCATGATACAATGCGATTTCACGATTCAATGCTTTTAAATCGACATTATATAGGCCATCATCGTTTCGTTGGAAAAACGGTTCAACATTAAATGGCAGCTGGTCAAACTGGCGTTTAATGTCATCATTGACTTCATAGCACGCTTGACAGATGGATGGCCCTATGATGCATACCAGTTGTTCAGGGGAACGGTACGCATTGATTAATTCCCCGGTTACCATTCCAAGAGTTCCTCTCCATCCTGCATGACCTAATGCGATATAGCTGTCAACAGAAGAATATAGATACACGGGGACACAGTCTGCGTAACACATTGTCAGCAGAATATTTTTGTCCAGTGTCCATAAGCCATCGTATCCGTAAAGCTTCTCTGTCATACCATCGATATTGATTCCGCGATGTGATGGCGTCACTTCAGTAATACGATTGCCATGTGTCTGCACAGGAAATACCCAGTCCTCCCTCGGAAACAATATTGCATCTGCCAGCTGCTGCTGATTATTGATGACATTTGATGGACGGTCATCAATATAATGCGCCATATTCATTGCATCTTCAGGATAAGGACTAAAGCCGCCTGTTCGAACCGTTATGCCGATTGTTCTGTCATTATCAACTGCCAAATAGAGCGGTCTTTGTTCAAACTTCATCACAAGAACCTCCTAAAAAAAGAAGCTGAGACACAAACCGTCATCTTTCTCAAAGAAGAAATCTGACGTTGGTCCCAGCTTCAATCATAATTATTATCTTCTTGAACGGCGTGAACGCGTACGATCACGTAAGAAGCTTGGTACATCAAGATCCCCGTCGTTAGAAGATGGCGTCTGCTGTTGTTGTACAGATGTATCCTGGCGCTCTTCTTTCATTTCTCTTACAGGGTTTTGATTGAATGATGACGTTTGAGGTTTTACTGAACGTGCACTTGTTTTTTCGTTGAAACCTGTAGCAATCACCGTGACTACAATTTCATCCTGAAGTTCAGGGTTAATGACTGTACCGAAAATCATGTTCACATCTTCGTCAGCCGCATCTTGTACAATGTTTGCTGCTTCCTGTGCTTCAAACAGTGAAAGTGATTCGCCGCCTGTAATATTCATCAGGACACCTTGAGCACCGACAATTGATGTTTCAAGTAATGGAGATGAGATGGCTTTTTTAGCTGCTTCCATCGCTCTGTTTTCTCCAGAGGCAACACCTATCCCCATCAATGCAGAACCTTGGTTAGACATGATTGTTTTAACATCTGCGAAGTCAAGGTTGACTTCACCGGATACTGCGATCAAGTCAGAGATACCTTGAACCCCTTGACGTAATACATTGTCCGCCTCTTTGAATGCTTCCATCATCGGAGTAGATTTATCGACAATATCAAGCAGACGGTCATTAGGAATGACAATCAATGTATCGACAGCTGCTTTCATTGCTTCAACGCCAGCTGCTGCTTGTGTTTGACGTTTACGTCCTTCAAATGAGAATGGGCGAGTGACAACACCTACAGTCAGTGCGCCCATCTCTTTCGCAATTTTAGCTACAACTGGTGCTGCGCCAGTACCAGTACCACCGCCCATACCAGCAGTGACGAATACCATGTCAGCACCTTGAATGGCGTCTTCAATCTGTTCTCTGGACTCTTCAGCAGCTTTTTTCCCGATTTCAGGATTAGCACCTGCACCAAGACCACGAGTCAGCTTTTCACCAATTTGAATTTTTGATGAAGCTTTTGATAAATTTAGTGCCTGGCCATCAGTATTAATTGCAATGAATTCTACATTATTCATCCCATGCTCGATCATTCGGTTGACCGCGTTATTCCCGCCGCCTCCGACACCGATGACTTTGAGTGTTGCTAAATGATTAAAGCCTTGTTCAAATTCCAACATTAATATTTCCTCCTATACTATATGGCCGATTATTCAAATAATGATTTCATAATTTTTTTCATCATACTCGGTTGATCTTCCTGCTGATTTAAATCATCTGTGTTATCATGTTTATCATTTTTTACAGTAACAGTTTCTCCAGGCTTAACATCTACCTGTTTTTTTCTCTTGAAGAAACCGTCTAGTGGATTTTGTTTTGGTTTAATATCCTGGTCGATAGTCAGTTCTTCACTATGAGTTTCATGATTATTAATTGTAACATAATCGAGGAGCTCATCAAAGCTAATGCCACTTGAAATTGTAGAGATACATGATGAAAACTCTGGTTTTCTGATACCCATCTGAGAAGGTACATGTACTCTGACTTTCTCATTGACCATGTCCATCAACAATTCCTTAATTCCTAGAAGGTTAGCTGAACCACCAGTAATGATAAAGCCGCCATTAATTTTATCAATTCCCATTTCCTGAAGCAGCTCAAAAACCTCAAGGAAAATCTCTTCGACACGTGCTTCAATAAAATCACTCAGCTCTTTCTGATTGAATGCCACTTCCTCATTGCTGTCATTTTGTACAACATGGAAGACATCCTGTTCAGAAGCAAGGTCGAAAAATGCATGACCATACTGCTCTTTAATCTTCTCTGCTTTGTCATAAGAGGTGTTCAATGCTTGAGCGATGTCTGCAGTAATATGTGCTCCTGCCACCGGAATACTGTCTGCATCAAACAATGTTCCACGTTCATAAAAAGCAACTTGTGTCAGCTGATCACCGATGTCAATCACACAAGCACCGAGTTCAAGTTCAGTAGGTGTCAAGATATTCTGATAATTATAGGCATCAGAATAAACATCAAGTACTTCTACACCGCATGATTCGACACATTTCAATGTGTTGATCAGCAGTGAACGATTGGTCGTAATTACACCGGCCTCAACCGCAAGACTCTGAGTCGCAACCATTTCTTTCGGATCGCTGACTTCATGAATATCATCTACTCTAAATAATTTAGGATAGACGCCAATAATTTCCACATCATTAGAAGTATTTTTATCGCGGATTTTTTCAATGACCTCTTCAATATGCTGGCCTTTAATTTCTGTTGATTCCCCATTAAAAGTGATTTCATTTGTCACGTCATGAATTTCTGTATGGATAACAGGCATCTTCACAAATACTTCCTTAATATCAACACCAGAAGCAATCTGCGCCTTTTTGATAGTATCTTTTATCGCATGCTGCGCTACGTCAAAATCATCGATGACTCCGCGTCTGATTCCATCCGTGAAAGTTTGTCCTGTGCCTATCACATTAATTCCGTTATGAAATTTCTCACCGACAATTACTTTCACGCTTGCTGAGCCAATATCTATGGCTACATAATAATGCTCTTCCATTTAATAGGCACCTCCAAAACACAATTTATACTATTTTACACTAACCTTAGTTTACATGATAGCTTTCTTTATGTGAACTATAAACTGATATAATGACAATATTAATTATATAGCAAACTAATTTTACACAATATGTCATTATGACTCATTATTCTTCGTTCTAATTTTTTCCAGTTGTTTCTTTAATTCATTGACCGATTTCTCTAATTTTTTGTCTTCTTGTTCTTTTTTTGCAGCAACTTCGCTTTCCATTTCAAGTCGTCTTGTCTCAGCTTTTTTAGATTCATATGGTATAAATACTGAGCCGACTTCAAGATCAATGATACCCGGCTTTACAAGATCACCATTTTGATTTCTAGGAACATTTTTAGCCATGCTGGGATAATAGTTAAGTTTATCTCCCAAAGTTCTCAAATCTCCAATGACTTCCAGACCATCATTCATAAATATCTGTATCCGTCTCGACGCTTCCTTATTAGGTACAAAATTGATTTCAGAAATCGCATTGAGAATAGCAGGATTGGTCTCATTCAAAATGGAGACCAGCTGCTGTCGTTCTTTTCTTGCGAAGTCAGATACAACAGGAGCGTTACTGCCATCGACATGAGTCACTGAAGTTAAGATTTGTCCATTTTCAAGCAGTGGATTGAAGTCACTGCCATCTGGAACTACTCCAACTATATCATATTCTTCAATATCAACTGTTACTTTGTTCGGAAAATGTCTAGAGATTTTTACATTTTTTACGCCATCCTGCAGCTTGATATTTTGTTCCATTTTATTGACAGGTAATGTGTATAATCGATCTTGACGAGAAATATCAAGAATTTCCTTGACCTTTTTTTCGGTAATCAACTGAACATCGTTGACTTTAACCTCCTTGACATAGCTGATACTTGTAAACATGTACAGCAGAATCAAAGTGACTATTATGACGACACTAAGAAAGATACCAAGCTGTATCCGGTGACGATTTCTTCTATTCAATGATTTTCTCTTAAATTCAGCGGATTTCACTATTGTTCTATCAGCCATCCTATCACCTATCCCATCAGCTTGACTTGCTGAATAAAATCTTCGCCGCGTACTTCATAAGTCGGATATTGATCCCAGCTCGCACAGGCCGGGCTCAGCAGGACGACTTCGCCAGGTTGTACATAGGGCGCCGTCTTGACCACGGCATCTTTGACATCATGACATACCTCATACTCGATGTCGTGTAATTTGGCGAACGCGATTAATTTTGAAGTGGTCTGTCCAAATATATACATCCGCTTCACTTGACTGACATGGTTATCCAGATCTTCAAATCCATTTCCCCGGTCCAGGCCCCCACATAACCAATGGATCGGTGTATGAAAGGAATCTAATGCAAATGTCGTAGCAAGTGTATTAGTCGCTTTGGAGTCATTATAATATTTTACATCGTTAATCGTTGCAACGTACTGAGTACGATGCTTTATCCCTTCAAAACTGCTCAATGTCGCAATGATGGCATCATTAGGGATTCCTGACAATTTACATGCAGCAATGCTGGCAAGAATATTTTCAAGATTATGTCTCCCTGGCAGTACAACGGTATCCACCGGACATATAGCCTCATCCTGAAAATAAATCATGCCATTATCAACATATGCACCATTCGTTCGTTGATTAACCGAAAAATAAATAATCTGACTGTTGACCGTAAAGGAATTAAGAAGTTCGCGCTGGGCGTCATTGAATATTAAATAGTCTTCGGCAGTCTGATTTTTGAATATATTCATTTTCGCTTCGACATAGTCTTCCTGTGTCCCATGATAATCTAAATGAGCGGAGTATATGTTTGTAATGACAGCAATATGAGGTTTGTAAGTTCTCGTACCCATGAGCTGAAATGATGACAGCTCTGTAATCAATGTATCTTCCGGTTTTGTCAGCTGAGCGACTTTTGAAGCGACAAAGCCGATGTTTCCACTCAACAGCCCTTTTTTAGATGAATGGCTGAACATATCTCCAATCAATGAAGTGACAGTTGTCTTTCCATTCGTTCCCGTAATTGCTATGATCGTCCCTTCATTAATTTGAAAAGACAGTTCTATTTCAGTAATGATTGGAATATCACGCTTGAGCGCTTCCTGTAGTAAAGGAACATGATAAGGAATACCTGGGTTCTTTACAATCAGTTCATGCTGATCAAGGAGCGACAGCGGATGACCCTTATCAACGATTGTCACTCCATCTGTTTTCAGTTCGAGTGCATCATCATTATTTGATAGATCTTTACCATCATTCACTGTGACGACAGCGCCTAATTGATTCAGCAGCTTTGCTGTTTCATAGCCACTTTTTGCAAGTCCAAGAACTAGTACATGCTTGCCTGCATATTCTGAAATGTGTTTCATGTTAGTTCACTCCTAAATAGATTCCGATAGCACCTGTCATCAATCCTGCCAGCCAAAAGACAGTGACAATCTTCCATTCACTCCATCCACCTAATTCGAAATGATGATGAAGCGGACTCATACGGAAAATTCTTTTGCCGGTTAACTTGAAAGAAGCCACCTGTATCATGACTGATAATGTTTCAATGACGAATACCATACCAATGAACAATAGTGTCAATTCCTGGTTCAGCATAATTGACACAGTGGCAATAACACCACCTAATGCAAGTGATCCTGTGTCACCCATGAAGAGCTTTGCTTTGTATTTGTTGTATATAAGAAATCCACATAGACTTCCTACTAGAATCATCGTAAATACACTGATGCCAAGTGCATCTTGATACATCGCCAAAACACCATAGCAGCTAAACGCAATGATGGATAATCCTGTTGCCAGACCATCCAGGCCATCTGTCAGATTGACTGCATTAGAGAAGCCTACCTGCCAGAATATAATGAAAAGGATATAGAATATGCCAAGAGGTAGTCCGGCGTCTGTAAATGGTATATTGACAGTCGTATTTAACTCAAGCAGTCCTAACGCCTTACTGATTGTATAGAACAGCACTGCAATCAATATTTGAAATAGAAATTTCTGCTTTGAAGTGAGCCCTTGATTGTTCTTCTTCACGACAATGATGTAATCATCGACAAAGCCGATGAGACCGAATCCTAATGTGACAAGAATCAATAAAATAATCGGTCCTCTATCTTCTACAAATATGAGCGCAATTAAGCTGATGATGAGCGTGCTAATCAGAAAAGTGAGACCACCCATAGTAGGGGTCCCGCTCTTTTGCATATGGCTCTGTGGTCCTTCTGTCCTTATAGACTGACCAAATTTAAGTCGTTTAAGCAAAGGGATAAATAAAGGTACAAGTAGTGCTGTTAATAAGAACGCTGCAAGCGCATAAGGAAACATCTCCATGATTGTTGTCGCGACTCAATGGTCGCATTCTCCTTTTAATTTTGTTTAGCTTTTTCTTCTTCAAGCTGTTTTCTTAACATTTTTTCTTCGTCTTTTCGGTTTGCATCTATTATATCATCATAAGCAGGAGACTGTTTTAACGGGTCAAGCGAATCCATGCTGACCATCACTTTGTCACCCGCCTGGATGCTTTCTCCTGCATCAACAGATTGTTTGACGACATAACCCGAGCCATCAAACTGAACGTCTACGTCCGTCATTTGCTCAAACTGCAGCAGCTCGCGTTTTGACCAGCCTGACGTGTCAGGCATCGTCAACTCGCCATCAGTGACGATAAATACTTTATCACCAATCAGTATTGACTTACCGGCTGATGGACTTGTAGCTTTCACCGTTTCACCAGAACCGATGATGACTGGAACTGCTGATTTACTTTCTACAGCAGCCCGGGCTTTTTCTATCGACTGGCCGTTCGTCTTTGGAACTTCAGTCGTCAGAGGTTCACCTTTTTCTTTGCCGTTTTCAACATCCAAATATTTAAGCGTATTCTCCATCAGCGGTTTATAACCTTTTGATACACCAAGATTATAGGCTTCCGCTGCATTCTTCTGCGCAAGCGACATAGCCATGTAGACAATCACTTCAGGTTTATCGGCTGGTGCGTAACCCATAAAGCTCACCATATAAGGATTATCTCCTTGTACATATCCACCATTCTCAGTATCAGGAACTTGAGCAGTACCTGTTTTACCGGCAATCTGATAATCATCTATCCGGTAATTGTAAGCATGCATCTCAGAGCCATAGACTACACTTTTCACTTGTTTCATCGTCTCTTTTGCGGTCTCTTTGGAAATCGGCTGACCGATTACCTTTTTTTCGCCTTCATACAGCACTTTGTTTTGCTGATCAGTAATGGACTTGACGTAAAATGGTTTTAACATTTGGCCCTCATTTAAGATAGCTGTTTCTGCCTGAATCATCTGCACAGGTGTTACAGTAGTCGACTGGCCGAATGCTGAGACTTTTCGGCTGAGGGGATCCGCCCATGATATATGCCCAGATGCCTCACTATCAAACAATGACTGAGTGGACTTACCGAATCCGAATTTCTCGTAGTATTCTTTTGCTTTAGGAATCCCTACTTTGTCCTGCAAGTTCATCATTAATACGTTGGATGACAACTGGAACCCTTTATTTTCAGAAATATTGCCCCAGCCTGTTTTGTTCCAGTCATAGATGGTCTGTCCTTCTATCTTTCTGCTGCCCGACTTGTATTTCTTATTAGGATTGAATTTTCCTTCTTCAATTGCTGCAGCTAAACCAAACGTTTTAAATGTTGACCCAGGTTCATAGGTGTTCTGGAATAAATCATTCTGCCATTTAGTGCCGAAGTTTTCCCGCGTTTCCGGATTGAATGTAGGGCGCTGGCTGTAGCCGAGAACTTCTCCTGTTTTTGCATCAGCAACGACAGCAAATAAATCTTTCGGTTCATAGCGCTTAACCATGGAATCGAGGGCATCCTCTACAAAGATCTGAATGTTCTTATCAATGGTCAGATGTACATCATCCCCGTCAACAGCAGGTGTGACGTCTCCTGAATTAGGAAGAACATACTGCCATATATCTTGTTTGTATGAAGTTTTACCCGCTTTACCGGCAAGATAAGAATCAAATACTTTCTCAGTACCCAGCATGCCTTGTATTTTATTTGTATCTGGATTTTTTTCAGCAAAGCCAATCAAGTGTGAAGCAAAATTACCGTTAGGATAAAACCGCTTCTTCTCCGAGAAAAATGTCAATCCAGGTAAATTTAATTTTTCTATTTCTTTCTTCTGGTCATAAGTCAGATCTTTACCTGCTTTACCAAATTCCACTTGAAACACTTTTTTAGTCATAAGACGATTGTATATTTCCTTTTTCGGCATATCGATGATTTCACTTAACTTGCTGGCTGTTTTTTTCTTATCAACGACGTAAGCGGGTGACTTATCTGTGTTCGTCATGCGCTTATCAAGTACAGCAACGAGTTTATAGGAGCTGATGTCCTGAGCAAGCACTTCGCCGTTCCTGTCATAGATTACGCCGCGCTTCGGCTGATTAATAATATTTCTTGCGTACTTCTCACTCGCTTTTATTGACAAATCCTCTCCGGAAGAATGACCTGTCAGCATGATATAGGAATATTTAAAAATCAATAGAAAAAAGAGCAGTCCGAATAACAATACTAAGAGGACTGCTCCTATTTTGTTTTTTTTAATTTTAATTGCTGCCATCTTTTTGCACTACCTTTACGTTATCATTGTTCAAGCTCAGCCCGTATGCTTTTGCTTTACTATAGATACGCTCATAAGATGATTGTTTCATTGCTTCAGAATTCAATTCTCCGTTAACACTTTGCTGATGAATTATTTTACTATCTGTTGCTGCAATTTTTACATTCATTTCATACGCATCGTACTTTAAAGATAGCATATAAACGCTTGCTAAAGCAATCATTGCTACAAGTGTTAAATAGACCATCTTTTCAACTTTTGACAACGACACAACATGGGTTTTTGTTGTCGCTTTAGTGCTGCTCTCATATGTCTCATAAGGCATTTCATATACGTTATTGCCTATGTATTCAGCTGCCATGTTGTCACTCCCCTATTTTAATACTTCTGCGACGCGTAACTTCGCACTTCTTGCTCTGTTGTTTTCAGCCAGTTCTTCTGGTGTTGATTCAATGGCTTTACGGTTCACTCTTTTGATTTTAGGTTGATACTCTTCGGGGATAACAGGCAGGCCTCTTGGAATGTCCGGGCCTTTTTCATATTCTAGAAAAATTTGTTTACATATACGGTCTTCCAATGAATGAAAGGTGATCACTGAAATTCTGCCGCCCTTATTTACTGACTGGATGGCTTGCTCTATAGAAGACTCAAATGCACCTAATTCATCATTTACCGCAATACGTATGGCCTGAAAAACTCTTTTCGCCGGATGCCCACCTTTGCGCCTTGCGGGTGCAGGGATGCTATCTTTAATAATATCAACAAGTTCAGTAGTGGTTTCAATAGGTTTCAATTCTCTTGATTTTTCAATGTTTCTTGCAATGTTCTTAGAAAATTTCTCTTCCCCGTACCGATAAAAGATACTGACCAATTTTTCATACGGCCATTCATTGACGACCTCGTAGGCTGATAATTCCTGCTGCTGATCCATCCGCATATCGAGTCTTGCTTCATTATGGTAACTGAAACCTCTCTCTGCATCATCCAGCTGCGGGCTTGAGACGCCCAGGTCATACAATATACCATCCACTTTATCAATGTTCAGTGAATCAAGTACTTCTCGTAAATTTCTAAAATTATTTTTGACAAGTGTCACTTTATGCATATGATCTTTCAGTACTTCAGACGCATTATTCAATGCTTGATCGTCTTGATCGATGGCAATCAGCCGTCCTTTGTCAGATAACTGCTTGACGAGATACAAGCTATGGCCCGCACCACCTAATGTACAATCGACATAAATGCCGTCTTCTTTAATATCCAGCATATCGACTGTCTCACGCAATAATACGGTGATGTGATGGAACATAATTTACCTCCTAAAAATCTAGATCAATCAATTCTTCTGCAATGTCTTCGTAATGTTCTTCAGTTTCATCATAAAATTTCTGCCACTGTGCTTTGTCCCATATTTCTATACGGGAAGCAACACCGATGACAATACATTCTTTGGATAACTCTGCATATTCTCGTAAATGTGACGGAATGTTGATTCTACCTTGTTTATCAAGATCAACTTCAACAGCTCCTGAGAAAAACAATCTCATGAATTTACGTGCATCTTTTTTAGTGATGGGAAGTGTTTTTAGCTTCTCTTCGATTTTCTGCCATTCGGAAAGCGTATAACCAAATAGACATTTGTCCAGGCCGCGGGTTATAACAAAATGTTCTGATAATTCATCACGGAACTTCACGGGTACAATGATGCGCCCTTTAGTATCCAGTTGATGCTGATATTCACCCATGAACATGCTCATCACCCTGCCTTAAATATAATTTACCACATCCCCCCACTTTGTACCACCGAAATAATAAAATTTTCACAATATATTATTTATTTAATATTAAATTCAAAAAAAACCATCATGACTTTTGTCATAATGGTTTAAAAACTACTGACTCATAAGGGTTACAGAGCTATAACGACTTGATTTTTAGTATACATTAACTGCTCAATAATATCATTAAATATGCAGAAATCTGTATCATTGATTAATTGTATCGGATGCCACGTTCTTTCCTGCAGACCATTTCGTGGATTTAAGTTCAATTCAATCTCCTTGAAATGACGCAGCACAATGTCATTCTTTATTTTTATTTCACGATGATAGGCTCTTTTTAAGTACTCAACCTGTTCACGATGATGTTCAAGATTTGAATTGACAATCGCTGTGACTTGTTTAGACTCAGCAAGCTCACTCAGCTCATTGAACTTCAAGTCAATCAGCTGCTCTAAGTTCTGTATCCCTTCCAGCAGCTGCTGATTTTCTTCGTTCTTTAAAAACTGCTGCTCTAAAGGCTTCATACCTGTGGTCAAAATATCCTCTAGCTGCAGCTCATAGCGACCGATCAATTTTTGAATTCTTGGAGTCAAATAAGTGATTCTCATTCTAGGAACAAGTATCGGCATCGGCCGCTTCATATAACTGAATATGTCAGTCAGTTCATTCCAGTATTTGATTTCAGAAGGACCACCTATAAAACATAGTGTATTGAACATCATTTCCTGCATGACAGGGCGGGTAACGACATTGTTAGAGAACAATTCCGGCTCTGCCTCCAGAAGATTCAGCAGCTCATCACCCGTAAATGTCACTGCTGATTTATTCAAGGTAAATCTGCCATCCGCAAAATTCAGCAGCTGCCGCTGTTCTTCATATGTCATGAAGAGATGAACATTAGAACTTGTTTCAATCATTTTCTGCTGACCTGAGTCAACAGATTTTTGTTGACCTGTTAAAAAGGCTTCATTGATTGCCTGATGATTCTTCAGTAAATATTTGAAAGTTTCTTTCTCCAGCTGTCTAAACGGCTGATAATGGCTGTCTATCAGCAGCAGTCCTGTTTGTTTGAACAGCTCATGAATTAACTGTTTAAATTGATCTGTCCATTCATTAGGCAGTTCAGCCAGTTTGTTATAAATAGCTTCCGTCCGATCTGTTTCATCAAGTTCTTTAATAAAGCTTCTGATGGTCTCCAACTTCTCATCATCAGTCAGTACGAAGTCCGATACTGATGTTTCGACTTGGCGTTTTGTCGCTACTTTCACTTTGTTCAGCTTGACATGCGTTCCGTCATATAAATAAGCATGATTGACTTCGCTGAAATCATGATCCTCACCGGCAATCCAGAAAACCGGTACAATCGTTTGAGCGAGTTGTTCTGATTGTTCTTTTGCCAGAACAATGATAGATATTATTTTATGTATCGTATACAAAGGGCTGACGAATAACCCTGCCTGCTGTCCACCGATGACAACCGGCGCCCCTGCTGCTAATTCAGTTAATTGATGACGCTGTTCATCAGAGATACCGAGTGGGTTCATATACTCAGTAACAATATCAGCTAACTGCTGTGTATGTTTATGGGGGGTGAGTGCTGCACGTTCTTTAAATAGATGTGGCACATACTCCTCATGGTAACTTTTCTGCTGGTCCTTGACCGTTAGAATCTCCATAGTGATGCTCCTTCACGTTATTCTTACAATAGTATAATGACTTTAAAGGAATTATACCATCTTCCCGCTTAAGATGATTGATTTGAGGTCATTATAACTGTGCTGGATGATATATTTATAGCGCTGATAGCGTCCAATAAAAAATCTCCTGTTCCAGAGCGGAACAAGAGACCGTGTTATTATTTAGCAACTACTTCTTTGCCGTTATATGATCCACATGATGGACATACGCGGTGAGATAATTTCATTTCGCCACAGCTTGAACATTCAACCATGCCTGGTACTGAAATTTTGAAGTGTGTACGACGTTTTCTTTTAGCTGTTTTAGACGTTCTTCTTTTAGGTACTGCCATTTTTTTCTCCTCCTCTACTTGAGACTGTTCGTTAAGACTTGCTATCAAGTAAATCTTGCAGTTTCGCAAATCTCGGATCAACTTTAGGTGTATCTTCCTGGATTAACTGATCCTCATCAACAACTTCCCAGCCATTGCCTTGTGTTAATGACATTTCAACGTCATCTTTAACGACACGGGCCGGTTTATTCAATACAACCAGTTCTTCAACGACAGGCTTGATATCGATCACGTCATTAATCATTTCATGTCGATTTAATTCCTCATCAAGATCAAACTCATTCATGTCAAAGATTTCAAGGGATTCAATATGAATCGGCACTTCAACTGGTTCCAATGTGCGGGCGCAGCTCATCGTATAGCTGCCGGTGATGATAAGATCAGCATAAACTTCACTTGTTTTCGGTGTTAACTGCCCGTCTACATGAATAGTGGATAAATCAATTAACTGAAGGTTTTTGATAAGATTTGGAAACTCCATATCAGTTTCAAAACTTAACGGCGCATCCTGGTGTTTCCGAAGTTGTGTCATTGACCATTTCATAGGTTTCACCTCTTACAAACACAAAATTTATTTTAACTTTAAATATAGACTTTTGTCAAGATTTTTTCTTAACACTTAATTTTGATACAATCAATATTATAAACTTAAAAGGCGGGAATTTCAATGAAGTCAGTCGCTATCATTTCTGAATACAATCCCTTTCATAACGGTCATGCTTATCAGGCTGCTTTAGCGAGAACAGAGACTCAGTCAGATGTTGTCATCGCTATTATGAGCGGTCAATTTACGCAGCGAGGGGAGCCTGCTGTGATCAATAAATTCAGACGTGCTGAAATGGCACTAGAATCATGTGATCTTATCGTCGAACTTCCTCAGTTCTACGCACTCAGCTATGCCAATGATTTTGCTGAAGGCGGCATTGCCGTTGCTAAGCTGATGCAAGCTGATGCGCTATCTTTTGGGGCAGAGACGCCTGACTTCCATTCTTTACATGCAGCAGCCAATCGTCTCTTTGAACCTGCTGTGATCGATTCAGGCAAGAGTTTTGCCAGGATGATGGGTGAAAACAACAGAGATTACTTTTCTCCAAATAATATTTTGGCCATGCAGTATATCAGGGCAGCCGAAATACATTACCCTGAAATCACCATCGTCCCTGTTCAGCGGATCAACAATTCATATCACGATACAGAAATCACAAGCCATATTGCCAGTGCCACTGCCATAAGAAAGGCTGCTTTAGAGTACGCTGCATTTGATCATAGCGTTCCCCCGCGTACAATGCAGCTTCTGGCTGAAGAACGGTTGACACAGTGGGAAGATTTTTTCCCGCTGCTGAAGTACAAGCTCATCACATCGTCATCACAAGAGCTGAGAGGGATCTATATGATGACTGAAGGAATAGAGCACCGCCTACAAAAAATGGTGATGGAAGCAGATACGTTCACTGAATTCATGAAATTGATAAAGACAAAGCGATATACTTATACTAGACTACAGCGTCTCATGTCCTATGTACTGCTCAATATGACACAACAAGACAGCTATCCACCCATTTCAGGCGTCAGAGTGCTGGCGATGAACGATAAAGGCCGGCAGTATTTAAGAGAATTGCCGCATGACCAGTGTTATACAGTGACTAATAAAAAAAACGCAGCGCTGTTTCAACTTGAAACGAAAGCCACACGTCTTCATAATTTAATCAGTGGTAGTCTGCAGACAGAGTTTAACACCCCGGTTATTTATCCTGGTACTTAGTCTGCAGTGCCACAGCTACTTCACTCGGGACAATGTCTGTCACATTGCCGCCGAACTTGGCAACTTCTTTTGCGATGCTTGAGCTGATGAATGAATATTTGTTATTGGTCATCATATAAAGTGTTTCGATGTTATCATTTAATTTTTTGTTCATACTCGTCAACTGCATCTCGTATTCGAAATCGCTGACTGCTCTCAGTCCTCTGACGATAGTGTCAGCACCGATTTTTTCACAGTAATCAATCAGCAGACCTTCGAAGTAACCGACGTGAACATTCGGCAGTTCTTTAGTCACCTCTTCGATCAGTTGAACGCGTTCCTGAATTGAAAAAAAACCAGTCTTACTAGTGTTATGAAGCACTGAAACATGTATTTCATCAAACAGTTTGGAACTACGTGTGATGATATCCAGATGTCCTAGTGTAATGGGATCAAAACTACCGGGTACAACTGCTTTTCTAATTGTCATCTGTTCTACCTCTTAAAATTGTGATTTTTATGGAACCGTAAATTTCTTCTTTGACCCATTCAAATACGAGCGGGTCGATCGTTTCTTCTTTGTCGCATTCGCACATAATCAATCCATCAGGTGACAATAGATTGTAGGATGCTATCAGACTCAAAGACTTACTGATCAAATCTTTTCGGTAAGGAGGATCCAGGAAGATGATATCGAACTGCATCTCGCGCTTATTTAATGCTTTTAATGCTCTCAGCGCGTCATTACGGTATACTTCTGTATGTTCGCTAATAGTTTCAAGATTCTGTTTAATGGCTCTGACAGCATCGTTACTACCATCAACGAAAATAACCGAATCAAGCCCTCGACTGATGGCTTCAATACCAAGACCACCGCTTCCAGCAAATAAATCAAGGCCCTTCCCTGAAAGCGGCCCTAAAATATTGAAGATATTTTCTTTTACTTTATCAGTTGTTGGCCGCGAGGTCATACCTCTCGCAGCCGTAAGTTGTTTTTTCTTATATTTTCCAGCGATGACTCGCATTGTTTCACCCACTTAAATTATTAATAAAGGAGATTACTATGTCACAATCATTTATCGAACTTGGGCAAGGCTATAGTGATTTCTTCGAACTTGAGGAAATCATCGCATACAATCACGAAAGGATCCATCATATAGTCTGTCTGCATACGACGCTTGAAAAGCAGCCGAAGACAAGTGTACTCATCATTATGAAACCTTCCCGGCAAGGAAATTTCCAAGCCATCTATTCCATTTTCGAAGCAATACCCTATCCATATCCTGTCAGCAATAAGCGATTCGATTTCATCAAAATCTGGGCGGCTGAGCAGTCACTGACAATCCGTGAGCTGGAAGTCAAATCAAAAGAACACTTCTATGAAAATGATCTTTATTATAATTATTTGATCGGTGTCCTTAGATTACAGCGCCTGCTACCCCCGATGCACTGAATCATACGTACGTTCCAGTAAGTGATAAGGTGATACTTGAACATCCAGAACATATTTCAGCTTTAATAGCTGGTCCATTATGTCCGGTGTCTTATCTCTGTCAATATAGAGAGACAGCCATTTGCCTTTTTTGTTTGAATAGACTATATGACCAAACTTTCTTATTTGGCGTTCATATTTAGTACTTTTTAAATAGATGATCAAATGATCTCTTTGAACTATATTCATCTTTGAACCTCGTCTCACTGTTTCTTTAATAGTATCATTAACTTTGGTAAAATATAAAGTAGTAAAATATTAAGGAGGCACTTTATTGAATAAAAGAAGAACAATGACGGTTTTAGCCGCAATTACCGCCTATGTTGGAGCGGTCATGATCACAAAAGCAGTCACATCCACCGAAAGAAGAACAATTAAACCTTATTTTAACGGACGCTCTCCTTATGTGCTGGCACACCGCGGTGGCATGAAGCTGGCACCAGAAAATACTATGGCAGCGTTCAAAGAAGCCCATGCATTTCAAGTGGATGGCTTTGAAATTGATGTTCGTCTGACTAAGGATGAAGAGATTGTTGTTTTCCACGATGCGTATGTCGACCGGGTGTCCAACGGGAACGGCAAAGTCATTAATCACACATTGGCAGAGCTGCGCACACTTGATTTTGGTTATCATTTCAAGGACGTACACGGTAATTACACGTTCCGCGGTCATCAAGATGCTAAAATTGTAACATTAAAAGAGCTGATTGAAGCCTTTCCGAAAATGAGAATTAATATCGATATTAAAGATGATTCGGATACGGCAGCAGGTAAAATAGTTCCTTCACTGCTATACCGGCTGATCCATGATTTAGATGCGTTTGACCGCGTTCTTGTGACAAGTTTTTGTGATGAGCAAGTACAGCGTTTCAAAATATACGGGGATGAACGAATTGCAACTGGCGCAAGTCGTCAAGAAGTAACGAAAGCATTTCTGCTGTTCAATACAGGTTTTGGTCATCTGTACAAACCGTCAGTTGATACTTTCCAAATTCCGGTTCAATTCAAAGGTATTCGTCTTGACACAGAAAAATTCATCAATTATCTGCAGACTTTTAATCTACCAGTCGGTTACTGGGTCATCAATACGATTGATGAAATGGATGAACTGCTGATTAAAGGAGCGCATACTATTGTCACTGACCGTCCAGACCTTGCCTACCATTTAATCAATGAAAAATATCGAAAATGATCTTCATGAAAAAAGACAGACATCAGTGTCTGTCTTTTTTTCATGTTCGATGGTCTTATGCTGAACATGAACATCCACCGCCGCACTGGTGGTCAGTTGTAAAGAATGGATTTCCTCTCTCTACTTTGATGTCGCTTGAAATTGAACCTGATATAATAACGATGACTTCATCAAGGAGCGCCTGCAGCGATGTTTCAGATTGTTTTGCCGCTGCTACAGCGGGATGCATATCGTACGCTTTTTTTGCGCGTCTTGTCTTCAGCATGACATCCATATAATCAGGGTGATAACGACCGAAACGCATGACTTCATCATACCGGTCTTTCAGTTTCAGAAAATTCTTCTGCAGCATCGTTACTTCTGGATCCCTTTGCATTTGGAGCGTATTGTTTTTATAATTAATATAACTTTCACTGTTGAGAATCATGCGATTAATTTCATCTGCCTGTTCCATCAGTTCAAAGATAGCATCATCATAAATCATATGTCACAACCTTTCTCTATTACAGCAAGCATTATACCACAAAGTTAAGGAGCATCCTATGAACGATTTACAATCTGCAATAGATACAAAACTCAAAGAAATCATCGAACGAAATGACGCCGTTGAACTGGCTGCCATTCAACAGCTGTTGACTCACTTTGACGGCCGGCCGACTGATACATGGATGAAAAAAATATATCCTTTTGAGATGACTTTTTCAGGAGACAGCGGTTACCTTCAAGTTCAGCGGACACAGCTGATGAACAACAGCATCGGTATTTTACATGGCGGTATACTGATGATGATTGCGGACACTTTGATGGGAACACTATGCAATGAAGTGCTTCCTGTTACACAACGTGTAGTGACCCACGAAATGAACACTTACTTCACGAAAAAAGGTACCGGTGATTTAATTACAGCGACAGCCGAAATTCTAAAGAAAGGCGCAATGACTTATCTAGTTTCGTGCCATGTTTATAGTGACGATGAAATGATCGGCTACGCTACCGGCAGTTTCTTTATTATCAATCATCCGCCCGCTCAATAAAAACGAGCGACGTATAGCCGCCGGATATTCCACCGCCCATTTCATTGAATTTTTGATTGAGCAGATGTTCTCGATGTTCATCTGAGTTCAGCCAGCTGTTGATTAAACTTGGCACATCTTCGAAATTATAAGCGATATTTTGAGCAAAATCTTTGTATTTGATATCCTCTGACTTCAGTTGTCTGCCGATATCATTCTCAACTTCAGTCACTACTTTTTCGGTTTTTTTATTGAGTTTAGCCACTTGAAACTGGGCCGTATGATTGATAAGTTCATTCGTTGCAAGCGGCTTTCTACCGTTGATTTCGCGCATGATGTTAGTTAGTTCAAACATCGTCAGCACATTATTGGAATTGATAGATACTTCATCAATGGTATGATCGAGTTGTTCAGGCGTACGTTCTATGATGTCACCATTATAACTCATGGCATAAGGCTGCATTTCAACCAATGCAGGTCCAGTCATATATTTGACAGCCATCACTTTGTTGGACAATCGATCGATAAAGACTTGAGAATAAGTCGTACCATATTGCAGCAGCAGCTGTGTCTTAATGTCTACTTCAGACAGTTCAAACCTATACTTACCTTTTGATGTTTTAATAACAGGTTCTGTATTGATAGAAATGCCGGAGAATATTTGAGCAGCATCTTCAGTGACTTTAAATGGATATGTATCTGCTGATTTTCCTGTCGCATATACCATAACAATGGTCTTATCTTTGACACCAAGAATATAATATTTATTTTTAGATTGATAAACATAGTTTTCGTGGCTGTATTTAGAAGGATAAATACGATTAGGATAGCCATATTTTTTCGTAAAGGTATCGATTGATTTACCCACGTATGTTCCAATACCTTTTGTTAATTCAGGATTAGCAGGCTGTGAATTGCTGTCTTCAATTTGTTCGGTCGGTTTGGATTCTTTTTTCGGGTTCTCCAGTACATCAAATTTCAATGAGGGAGAATAGAATAAGTAGAAAAGAAAAATACCGGCAAACAGGACGGCTAGTAATTTTATCAGAATATTTTTCATAGAACCCTCCCTGCCTTTTTATCATTATATTATACAATATCTGCACCGAAAAAAATATCTGATTGCAAGCCACGTCATTTTGTCATAAAATGAGAAGTGAGCATAACGAGGGAGGACTATTCAATGGTATTTGAAAATTCAGGAATTGAAAATATAGTTGCCGATCAGACATTGATTCAACATGTGATGAATAAACATGGTTTGAATCTAGGAGGTCATTGGGATTATGAGCGTGTCACATACGATTTAAAATATCAGATCGAAGAAGGTGTCTTTTATCTTCGCATTCCAGGATACGCAGTTGAAGGTGATGTCGGTGCTAGAAACGCCAAACTTCAAATGATGGACCCATATTTAGGTAAACATTATTATCCGACTGGTATTGAATATGGTGAGGATGAATACTTCCCTGAAGCAATGGTTGAACATTGTAAACGCACAGTGATGAACGTTTGTAACGATCTTCGTGAATTACTTGCTTAAGACGTGGCTACCACGTCTTTTTTATTATTCTTTTTGAGGTGCTGCATGTTTAAAAAATGGATAACAAGACGTACATTAACAATTACCACCATTACGATACTTGCACTTTTATTTATTTACTTCATCCTGCCTATTTCAATCCCGTTGATCGGTGCATTGCTCTTGGCATTGATGATTGAACCATTGATCAGAAGACTGGAACTTAAATTTAACAGCCGTAAATGGAGTGTCACAGCCATTTATTCACTGATAATCGGTGTGCTGCTGCTCTTCAGCTATTTCTTCATGACCAAACTAATTGAAAACATCATTCAGTTTGCTATTGATTTACCGGGTAAGATGAACGGTCTCATCAAAGCATGGGATAAGATAGAAGAAAGAATTAATATGGTGCTTCCGGACAGTGTGACGACAACAATCAATGATGAAGTTCAAAATTTCTTATTGTCTATGAGAGATGGTATCGTCAACTATTTCAATGTAGAGAATATTACATTGTTCATTGCTTCACTTCCAGAACTGCTGATTTCGAGCTTAGTCTTTTTAGTGGCGTTGTTTTTATTCATGCTTGAAATACCGAAGATCAAATTATTTTTCAGAAATCATATGTATGACCGAACTTATGAAAAATCATTATTTGTATGGCAGAGAATATCCGGCTCAATATTCGGGATGATCCGTGCCGCCTTCATATTATCTTTCATAACATGGGTCTTTACCTTTATCGGCCTGCTCTTTATTACACCTGAGAATGCAATGATTATGAGTCTGATTATCTGTGTCGTTGATTTACTGCCAATTCTTGGTGCCACAGGAATTACGATTCCGTGGGCTCTCTATGAATATATAACAGGTGATCACATCATGGCATTGAAACTGATTTTACTCTCTTTATTCCTGTTAGTTCAACGCAAAGTACTGGAACCCAAAATTATGGGCAATGGTGTTGGTCTTAGTCCACTCCCTACATTAATAGCTATGTATATCGGCCTAAAACTGATGGGCTTCATCGGCTTCTTTGTCGGACCAATTGTGTTGATACTTATACTGACATTGGTTGAGTCAGGTGCTATCAAAACCAATTTTAAGATTTAAATTAAAAAGACTTTGAATGGAAAAGTAATCCATTCAAAGTCTTTTTTAATGTCCTAATATCGCTTTTATGACTGATGTCGTTTCTCCGCCGTGATAGAACACATAGAGCAGAAGATATACTGCCACCCCTGTAATTGCTGTACAGAACCAGATCACCGATGTAATCGGCCCTATCTTTCTATGGAGCTTGAGCTTTCTTTTATAACCTGTCCAAAAATTGATCAGTCCCATCACTCCGCCTGTCGTCGCTAAAGTGATATGGAAGATAAGAAAAATGGTATAGTACAGCTTGATATTGTCAGGACCGCCAAACGACGTATTTCCGATAAAAACAGTTCTTGAAGCATAGATGATAAAGAAAGTGAGCGCACATACACCAGCAATAAACATCACTTTCCGGTGATTATCAATGTTTCCTTTTGAAATCTGATACCAGCCAATAGCTACAAAAATTGCGCTGAGTACAATAAAAGTCGTACTGATTGTCGGTAAAATTGGTAAATTCATAACGTACTCCTATCTGAATTGATTAAAATATGCCTGTTCCTGGCGTCGAAGTTCTAAACTTCTCTGGGTTGTCGCTTCTTCATCTGTTCCTTCACTTTGTTTCCAGCTGAAGAAAATGTAGAACAGCATGAAAGCAAAGAAAATCTCCTGCAGTACTTTCATGATAACTCCGCCCGTCTGTTGATCTTCAAGCGATGACATATTCGTGAAGTATTCCGGACCAGATATACCGCTTGATGCGAGTATTGAATTCAAAGTTTCTGTCGGTACACATAGACTCATCGCATTGACCCAGGCTTTCGGATTAGTATACGTGTCATACATCGGATGCTGTGCAAAGATGATGAGACCACAAGATGGGGTCAGCAACACACCGATCATAAATACGAATAATAATTTCTGAAGTCCCGAAATCTGATTCACAGGGAGGCTCGTACGATTAAACACAGGGAACCACATTGCAAAGGCTGTAATTGATAATATGATTGTAAATAATCCATGTAAAATTGCATCTGTCTTTAAGAAGTCAAGCACGACTGGCAAGTGATATATACTGAACAATCCATTAAATAAAATCAGCGCAATAATAGGGCTGGATATTAATTTAAATATTGGTCTGACAACTGGCAACGAAATTATATAGTCAATAAAATATGCAGGAACTGCAAAATACAGCAGCGGCACGATAAGTAAATAAAGACACGCCATCTGCAGCATATGGAAACTGAAAACGATATGACTTAATAGATCGATCGGTCCACCTTTTAATAAATAGATGGATATCATTGCAATGATAAATAATACGATTTCATATGTTTTAAGTGGCCGGTTATCTGGTATCGCATGGCGCCACTTTGTGACCATAAGGAAATAAACAGTTGAGATTAAAACAACAGCAAGAAGAAAGTAAGGACTCCAGTTCGCCTGAAAACCAAATATAGAAATTGAGCTGATACTACTCATCATTCACCACTCCATAGAATATTCTCATTCCATTATAAACTATTGCTCACTGCAGACAAGCTCACAATAACGAAATTTCTATGTCAATTTAAAAAACACCACTGACTGCTCAGTGGTGTTTCAGATTATTTAAGCGGTGAACCTAGCCACATTAAGTACAATGCAGTAACGACAAATGTCAGTGCAAGGAACATCCCAAACAACATGAATAATTTTGCTAAATCATGTCCTTTGTGATTCATATGCATGAAATAGAAGAACTGCAGTATCACTTGGATTAATGCGAGCAGCGAGATGACAGGAATAACAAAATCACGGTGCAGCCCAGAAGCTACCATTGCAAACGCGATAAAAGTCAGGAAAATCATCACTGCAAAAGTAGTGACCTGCATTCTCATCTCTTTAGTTCTGACTTGTTTCTCATAATCAAATCTCGCTTGGTTAAAAGCGGGAGCATGTGCATGAGAGATGGCTTCGTGATGTGTCTCAATAGAGTCGACATCTCTAACGGTAACATGTTCAGTAACTTGTTGTTCATTGATTACTCGTTTGTTTTCATGATTTGACATTATCCTAACACCCCTAACAAGTAAACTACTGTAAAGATGAATACCCAAACAACGTCGATGAAATGCCAGTATAATGCAACTGTATTAAACTTAGCTGCGTTATATACTGAAAGTCCACGAGAATTATTTCTGACAAGCAGTAATATCATCCATACAAGACCGACAATAACGTGGGCTCCGTGTGTTCCTACTAAGAAATAGAATGAACTACCAAATGCACTTGATCGGAATGTATGACCTTGATGAACGTATTCAACAAACTCATATATTTCAAGCGCCAGGAATCCGAATCCTAACAGAATAGTGATGATTAACCATAATCTCATTTTGTTGAAATTATAGTTTTTCATATGATAGATGGCGTAGACACTCGTCAAAGAAGATGTTAAGAGCAGCATCGTCATTACAAATGCAAGCGGCAAATGAAATAATTCTTTCGCTAATAAATGGTCTTCACTCGGTACATGGTCTTTCAATGTTAAGTATGTTGCAAATAATGATGCGAACAAAGCTGTTTCTCCCCCAAGGAATACCCAGAATCCAATCAGCTTGTTCTTACCTTCCATAGATGCAGTTTCAGGATGGCTGGGCCATCTTTCAACTGTCATTTTTTCTTCTACATGAGCCATTATTTCACACCTCTTTCAAACTCAATTAACTCTTCTTTAGAGATATGGTAACCATGATCATCTTTAAGAGAACGAGTAATCATTGCGCCGGCAGTAATTGCAAGACCTAGACCAAGAACAAATGGTGCCCAAGGTTGAACTGGTAGATCTTTTACTGCATCAATTGCCCACTCTCTGCCATCTGCAAAGTAAAGTGCACCGAACGCTGCAACAAATAATCCTAATGATTGAATAAACGGAATAATAGAATTGTTCGGCATATGAATATCACCTAAAGATTCAGCCGGCAGAATTTTTCCGTCCCCTTTTGTTTTTTCTAACCAGAATGCATCAATACCACGAACTAATGGGGTTTGTGCAAAGTTATAGAATGGTACAGGCTGTGGTAATGACCATTCAAGTGTACGTCCATCGCCCCATGGGTCGCGTCCGACATGTGGTGCTTTAGCAATGGTCATGATGACATTGATCAATGTAATAATAACAGCGACTGCCATCGTGAATGCACCGATAGTTGAGATCAAGTTGAATAAGTCATACCCTTGACCCGGTAAATAAGTGAAGACACGTCTAGGCATACCCCATAAACCAAGGAAATGCTGTACTAAGAATGTTAAATGGAAACCGATAAAGAATAATACAAATGCGATTTTACCCAGTTTATCGCTCAGCATTTTTCCGAACATTAATGGCCAGTAGAAGTGAAGACCTGCTAATAAGGCAAACACTACCCCACCGACGATAACATAATGGAAATGGGCTACGATAAAGTAAGAATCATGGAACTGATAATCAGCTGGTGCAGATGCCTGCATTACCCCTGTTACCCCACCCATTACGAAAGACGGAATAAATGCGAGTGCATACAGCATAGGAGTTGTAAATTCAACACTACCACCCCAAATAGTCAACAGCCAGTTGAATACTTTGACACCAGTTGGTACTGCGATAGCCATCGTTGCAACTGCAAAGATTGCATTTGCTGTCGGCCCGAGACCTACAGTGAACATATGGTGAGCCCATACCATGAATCCTAAGAATCCGATTAACACTGTAGCGAATACCATTGCTGAGTAACCGAACAATCTTTTACGTGAGAATGTCGGAATAATTTCTGAGAAAATACCAAACGCTGGTAACACTAGAATATATACTTCAGGGTGACCGAATATCCAGAATAAATGTTCCCAGATGATGGTGTTACCACCTTGAGAGACGATGAAGAATCCTGTACCGAACATTCTGTCAAAGATCAGTAAGAATAAACCGATAGTCAGTGGAGGGAAGGCAAAGACGATTAATGCACTGGCAACAAAAGTTGTCCATGTGAAGAGCGGCATACGCATATATGTCATACCCGGTGCTCTCATGTTAACAATGGTTACAAGGAAGTTAATTCCGGCAATCAACGTACCAAAACCAGAAATCTGTAAACCTAATGCATAGAAATCAATACCGTGTCCAGGTGAAGCAAGTGATAATGATGCATATGATGTCCACCCTGCATCAGGAGCACCGCCCATTAACCATGATAGGTTAAGGAATATACCACCGAAGAAGAACATCCAGAAACCTAGTGCATTCAAGAATGGGAATGCAACGTCACGTGCACCGATCTGCAACGGTACAACTGCATTCATAAAAGCGAATAATAGCGGCATAGCTGCCAGGAAAATCATTGTTGTACCATGCATCGTGATAATCTGATTGAACAGACCTGCAGACACAAAGTCATTTTCAGGTACTGCAAGCTGAAGACGAATGAACATCGCTTCCAGACCACCAAGGGCGAAGAAGAAACCACCCATGATCAAATAGAGAATAGCAATTTTTTTATGGTCAACAGTAGTAAGGTATTCCTTAATTGTTGCCCCAAAACCTCTTTTAGTCTGTGTAGACAATTGTGTAACCTCCCTTTAACGTTAGTTTCCGACTTTACGTTCCATTAAGTATTTCGCTAATGCATCGATATCGCTATCAGAAACTTTGTATTGCCCAGTCATTTTATTGCCTGGTTTAATGCTGTCAGGATCTTTGATCCATTTTTTCAAGTTTTCTTCGTTATGCTCTAAAACACCAGCGATTGTCGTTCTATCACCGAAGTTCGTTAAGTTAGGACCTTTAGCTCCTGAACCTGTTGGTGTCACAGCATGACAACCGATACATGACTGCTGGAATACTTTTTCGCCATCTTTAGCGTCACTGCTTGAAGCTACAGGTTTTTTAACTGCCTGCATATCATCTACCCATGCATCAAATTCGCCCTGCGGCAGCGCTTTAACTTTGAAATCCATCAATGCGTGAGAAGGACCGCATAACTCAGTACATTTACCGTAGAAGATGTTGTTCGCATCTTTCGCTTTTTTGTCATCAAAAATTAAATAGAATTTATTGATGTTTTCTACGTTAGTATCTAATTTCCCGCCGACTGCAGGAATCCAGAATGAGTGTTTGATGTCAGAAGAATGTAAACGGAAATAAACTTTTCTGTCAGTTGGAACGACAAGTTCCTGAGATGTTACAATTTTTTGGTTAGGATATTCAAATTCCCACCAATATTGGTTCGCTGTCACATTGACAATCATTTCTTTGTTTTTACCTTTAGAATCTACTTTGTCCATCGCGTCAACACCAGCAAGTTTAAATGTAAGTAATACAGTTGGAATAGCAAGGATGATCAGAAGGACTATCGGGAATAACGTCCATACAATTTCCAATTTTGTATTGCCATGTACTTGTTTGGGCATGAAATCTTCGCCAAGTTTGCTGCGTCTACTCTTCAGAAGAGCTAAGACGAAAACGACTACGACTACAAGAATAACAAATAACATGATGTAAATAGACAGCATCATCAAATTGAATTGTTCCTGCGCAACTTCACCCGCCGGACGAAGTGTCGATAAATATGGTTTGCCACACCCAGCCAGTGTCATTACCAGCACAAAAAACAGGCTAAACAATTTTAAATGCTTTAAATTGTTTTTCATTAAAATAAACCCCTCTTTCACTCATTCATAATTAAATCATTTGAACTAAAGTAACTACCACTATCATAACAAAAAAGATCATTAAATAGTTTAAAGAATAAATAAACATTTTCATAGCCCACTTCTCTTCATTCAGTCCTTTTTTGAAGCCGGTAAGAGCTAGTCCTAACCAGCCGACATTAAGAAGTGAAGCAAGAATGATAAACAAGGTTCCTAACTCTCCCATAAAAAAAGGAGTCGGAAGAAGAACAAGCACCCAGAACAGCATTCCAATCCTAGTTCTGTTAAAACCCTTGACTGTCGGAAGCATCGGTATGCCGGCCATGCGATATTCTTCTTTGCGTTTTATGGCAAGCGCATAGAAATGAGCAGGCTGCCACGCAAACATAATCACAAACAGCATCCATGAAATATTGGATAGCGCTGGATCAATACTAGCCCATCCAATTAACGGAGGGACGGCTCCCGGAAAACTCCCTAATATAGTATTTGATACTAAATGACGTTTAGACCAGATTGAATAGATGATAACATATCCAAAAACACCTAAAAATCCTATAATACCTGTTGTCATATTAATCATGAACAACATGATTTCACCTGCCAATATCAACAGAAGAGCAAAATTCAGTAAACTTGCACTATTGATTTTGCCGGTGACACTTGGTCTGTTCATTTTACTTGGCATTAACGCGTCAATATCCTGATCGTAATAGTTATTTAAAGCACAACTGCCCCCCATAATTAATGTCGATCCTATGAACATCGTCACAAGCACCGGGATACTCCCTAAAAATGATTGGTTGGTCATGATGATGGCTAGCCATGCTGCCGCGAATGTAGGAATAAGGTTCCCCTGGACAAGTCCAAGTTTGATAATCGCTTTGACATCCTTCATTGTTAACTTGTCATCAACAGTTCTGACATCGCTGATGATTGATTCATTTTGCATTTCCACCCTCCTTTACACCATTAACACATATAATAACAATAATAAATCAAAAACCTTATATTTTCTATACCATTTGAAATAAAATATGACAATTTCTGATTAAGTCGGTGCTACTAAAGTTCATGGATGTGACACATTTACAGATTACAATCACTGTTATACTATTATTTAAGTACATATCATGTGATTGGTCTTGATTCTCTTATATTCTACCATATGTATTGGCAAGTTATAACTTGAATTTCAACGATTGTGATGATTATAGAGGTGAATTTAGTGTTAAAAGAAAAGAATTTAAAATGGCTGTCAGTCTTCACTACCATACTGATGCTGTTTGTACAGATAGGTGGCGCTCTCGTCACTAAAACTGGATCAGCTGATGGCTGCGGCAGCTCATGGCCGCTTTGTCACGGACAATTTGTCCCCACCCAGATTCCTAAAGAAACACTGATCGAACTTGCTCACAGAGGAGTATCAGGTCTCGCATTGATCTCAGTGACATGGCTCGTCATTTTAAGTATCAAATATATCGGCCATAAACGAGAAACTAAGTTTTTAAGTTTCATGAGTATCGCCTTTATTTTTGCTCAAGCTTTAATTGGGGCAGCTGCAGTGATATGGCAGCAGAATGATTTTATTCTCGCTCTTCATTTTGGTATTTCACTGATCAGCTTCAGCTCTGTTTTCCTGCTGACACTGCTTATCTTTGAAGTAGATCAGAAATTTGATGCTACGCAGATTGTAATCAAAAATCAGTTGCGATACCATACGATTGCTCTTACATGCTTCATCTATATCGTCATTTACAGCGGTGCACTTGTCAGACACGCAGAAGCGAGTCTTGCCTGTCTGAGCTGGCCGTTATGTACAAACGGCACATTAGCTATGCCGGCTAATTTTTATGAATGGATACAGATGAGTCATAGAACTCTAGCAGGCATATTGTTCTTCTGGCTGTTTTATCTGTTCATTCATGCTGTACGTCATTATCAGCAGTATCGCGTCATCAAATATGGTTATAGCATTGCATTTCTTCTTGTCTGCCTGCAGGTCACGACAGGTGCACTGAGCGTTTTGACGATGTTGAACTTGAATATCGCACTGCTGCATGCTCTGTTCATTACTTTACTGTTCGGTCTACTCTGTTATTTCATCCTGCTCATTTCAAGAGCGCAGTTGAAAAATTAATGCTATTAAACAAAGGAAATCATGATGTCATCATGATTTCCTTTGTTGTTATATTCATCCTGTTCGCTTGACAACCAACAACAGGTCTCTCGTCTTTATAGAATCGCCGGCAGACACATGCAGCGCTTCTACTATCCCTGAGAAAGGTGCCTGCACAGTGCTTTCCATCTTCATTGCTTCAGTAATGATGAGTGGCTGACCTTTTGTCACTACATCTCCTACTTTAACTTTTACTTCTGTGACAGTTCCCGGCATCTGTGCACCGAGATGCTGTGGATCAGATGGATCAGCTGTTGGAATAACCTGTACTGCTGATTCAGCATGTTCGTCTTTAACATATACTTTTCTTGGCATTCCGTTCAGTTCAAAATAAACCCAGCGATATCCATCCGCATGAACATGTCCGATATTTAATAAATTAACGATTAATGTTTTTCCTTCATCTATGACGATTTCCAGTGTTTCATTTTTGCGCATGCCATAGAAGAATGTCGGTGTATCCAGCAGCGAGATATTGCCGTAACGATCGTTGGTCTGACGATACTGTTCATACACCTTAGGATAGAGCGCATAGCTCAAAATATCTCTATCAGTGACTTCATCTTCCTGTTTATCTTTAAGTTCGGCTCTTAACTGTTCAAAGTCGACGGGTTCAAGTAATTCGCCTGGACGTTCAGTGATTGACGGTTGTCCTTTAAGGATGACTTTTTTAAGAGATTCAGGCAGACCATTAGCAGGCTGTCCAATTTCACCTTTAAAGAATGAAACGACAGATTCCGGAAAATCAAGTGTTTCTCCTTTTGCAATTACAGAATCTTCATCCAGATGATTCTGCACCATGTATAGTGCCATATCTCCCACTACTTTTGATGACGGCGTTACTTTAACAATATCTCCGAACAAGAGATTGACGCGAGCATACATCTCCTTCACTTCATTAAACCGTTCACCGAGACCTAGACTTTTAGCCTGCTGACTTAAGTTAGAATACTGACCCCCCGGCATTTCATGTTTATAGACTTCGGTATGAGGTGCCCTGATGTCACTTTCAAAACTCTTATAATAAGGTCTTACTGCTTCCCAGTACTCAGACAGCGACTCTAGTCCATCTATTGATGTTCTTAACTGACGTTGTCGACCGCTCAGCGCATAGTACAAAGTGTTGCTGCTCGGTTGACTGGTCAATCCGCTCATTGCCCCTAAGGCAGTATCCACAATGTCTACTCCTGCATCAATTGCGCGCGAATAGAGCATGATTCCATTGCCGCTAGTATCATGAGTGTGTAAATGAATCGGCATGTTGACTGCTGCTTTCAGTTCTCCTACCAGTTCATATGCAGCTTCAGGTTTCAATAATCCTGCCATATCTTTAATCGCTAATATATGAAATCCTTCTCTTTCCATTGCTTTAGCCATTTTTACGTAGTAGTCCAACGTATAGATGGACGAGCGGGCAGGATCAAGGATATCACCAGTATAGCAGATAGCTCCTTCAGAAATCTTACCTGCTTTTTGAACAGCTTCATTTGCTACTTTCATCTGATCGAGCCAGTTCAATGAGTCAAATATGCGAAATACATCGATTCCGGCTGCTGCACTTTCTTCAACGAACTTAGTGATGACGTTATCAGCATAATTTTTATATCCCACTGCATTAGAGGCACGGAGCAGCATCTGAAACAACACATTAGGTACTAATGCTCTGAGTCTCGTCAATCTTTCCCACGGGTCTTCCTTTAAAAAATTATAGGCGACATCATATGTTGCCCCGCCCCACATCTCGAGCGAAAAGGCATCTTTTAAATAATGACTTGTCGCCGGCGCAATCTCTACCAGATCTTTTGTTCTTACACGAGTTGCAAGAAGTGATTGATGCGCATCTCTAAACGTTGTATCGGTGAGCAGGACATCTTTTTGAGCGGATAGCCATGCAGCCACATGTTCAGGTCCATGATCATCGAGCAGCTGTTTGGTTCCTTTAGCTGCTGAAACAGAAAGCTCTGGAATATGTGGTTGATCAAATTCTGGTTTATCGACTTGTTCAATACCAGGAAATCCATTGACCGTAATGGAGGCGATATATTCCAGCGTCTTCGTTCCTCTGTCTCTCGGCGCCTTAATATCAAACAGCCCTTTCTCCTGATCAAGAAAGCTCGTATTGTAAGTACCGTTTCTGAACTGCGGGTGCTTGATGACATTCAACAGAAACTGAAGGTTCGTTTTTATTCCCCGGATACGCATTTCTTTTAGAGACCGCATCATTTTTTCTTCTGCTTGTTTAAAAGTCATCGCATGGGTCGTTACTTTGACAAGAAGTGAATCATAGTAAGGTGATATTTCGGCTCCTTGGAAGCCGTCACCCGCATCTAGTCGAACTCCGAATCCGCCAGTAGAACGATATGCCATAATTTTACCTGTATCCGGCATGAAATTATTGAGCGGGTCTTCTGTTGTCACCCGGCACTGAATGGCGTAACCTAGTGTCGTTATGTCTTCCTGCTCAGGCATTTCAATACGGTCTCCAAATAAATCTTCACCATCTGCTATTAATATTTGAGATTTCACGATGTCTACGCCTGTGATCATTTCAGTGATGGTATGCTCTACCTGCACACGAGGATTCACTTCAATGAAGAAGAATTCATCTTCCGTCACTAAAAATTCTACCGTTCCCGCATTAACGTAGCCGACATTTTTCATCAACTGCACCGCCGCCTGGCAGACAGCTAACCGCATCGCATCAGGAACCCCTACTGAAGGTGCCACTTCGACCACTTTTTGATGACGACGCTGCACTGAACAGTCGCGTTCATACAGATGTACCAAATTGCCATGTGAATCGCCTAGTATCTGAACTTCAATATGCTTTGGATCTTTGATGAATTTCTCCAAATATACTTCACTGTTTCCAAAAGATTTCTTTGCTTCAGATTGGGCTCGGTTGAAGGCGTCCTCAAGCTCTATTTCACTATTGACAATACGCATCCCCTTACCGCCGCCACCTGAAATTGCTTTGATGATGATCGGAAATCCATGAGTATCGCTGAACTGTTTGACATCTTCAAAGCGTTTGACAGCATTCTTTGTCCCTGGAATAACGGGCAGATCTGCGTTCACTGCTTGAGTTCGTGCTTTCACTTTGTCACCGAACATATCAAGATGCCTCAATTCAGGTCCTATGAAAATAATTCCTTCTTCGAGACAGCGCTTGGCAAAAGTTTCATTTTCACTTAAAAATCCATAGCCCGGATGGATAGCATTCGCTCCACATTTTTTAGCAATAGCGATGATTCCTTCAATATCAAGATAGCTTTCAGTCGGACTTAAGTGTTCTCCGACCATATATGCTTCATCAGCTTTATAACGGTGTAGTGAGCCTGAATCCGCCTTAGAATATATTGCAACTGTAGGAATCTCCAGTTCTGTCGCTGCTCTAAAAATTCTAATAGCGATTTCTCCGCGGTTAGCCGCAAGTATTTTATTTATACGCTGCATATCAATACCCCTCTCATTGCTATTAATATATTTATATCACAAATCTGAATATTCATACAATTTAATTCAAAAAAATATGTCAGCCACGCTGACATATATATTACTTTCGTTTGCTGTAAGTATGCTGTTCTGCTTCCTGCTTCACATGCTTAGAGGCCATTAAGAGCAGTCCGACAGCAATAGACAGACTGAGCATACTTGATCCTCCGTAACTTAAGAAAGGTAGTGGAACACCTGTCAGTGGTATCAATCCAGAGACGCCTCCTAAATTGATAAAGGTCTGAATCCCTATATAACTTGCAACACCGACACAAATTAATTTATAGAATAGCGAATGAGCAAGCGCTGCATACAGAAACCCTTTGTAGACAATAAAGAATAACAGGAAGATAACAACAAGCACGCCTATTAGTCCCAATTCTTCTGAGATCACAGCGAAAATAAAATCAGTATGTGGTTCAGGGAGATAACCAAGTTTCATGATACCGTTCCCCAGTCCGCGGCCGAATAACCCGCCGTTACCGATAGCCAGCAGTGAGTTGGACAGCTGGTAACCACTGTTACTCTCATCTTTGAAAGGGTTGTTCATCACTTCAAACCGTTCTGTCTGATGCTCAAGTAAAAAATTCCCTGTAGCTATATAAGTTCCAAGCATCACCACTAGTGTCGCACTTGCGACTATGCCTCCCATAATCATCATCGGCTTGAATGCAATTCCCGAATACAGAAAAATACATCCGATGATCATCATGATGAGCATCGTTGAACCTAAGTCCGGCTGCAGCAGTACAAGTCCTGAGCAGATCCCGATGAGTATGAGCGGCGCTAATAAATCCAAGCTCATTTCATTCAGACGTTTTTTCCGGTCATAAATATATGCTAAATAAATAATAGTGACGATCTTTAAAAACTCTGACGGCTGAAGACTCATAATACTTAAATTGATCCAACTTCTTGCACCATTGACTTTAGTGCCGATGATCAATGTCAGGAGCAGAATGATTAACATTCCGAATATAGAAATTTGCTGCACCCGTTTATCTTTAATAATATTGATATGCATAAAATACGCCATAAAAAACACAATCCCGAAACCTAAAATGACGGAAAAAAGCTGTCTCACATAAAAGTATGTCGAGCTGACAGCACCATTTCCTCCTGTCAGCATCCCTCGTGGTCCTGCAACCATACTCGCACTATAGATCATGACCAGTCCTATGAGACATAGAACAACATAGGATATCAATAAGGTGAAGTCTACATATTTTGAGTAGACACGTATGTATTCAACAAATTTCTTAAGCTGGTTCACCAATTCAATCACTCGATTCTAATAAAAAATAGTCTAAAGCGTGAGCTCTAGACTTTTATACGTTCGTAAAAGCATCATGCAGCTTGGATAATTCTTTTTCCAGGCTGGATAGTATTGCTTTTCCAACCTCTCTATCAATTAAACCCAACTTCACTGCGAAATCCACTTCGCGGCTCAAGCCGAACATCTGGGTATCCAACACTTCTTCGTATAGGGGACATTGGGGCATCGTTAAATTATCCATCTGAACTTTAATCAGTTGCAGGATTTTATCTGCATCTTGATGAAGCTGGTCATATGCCTGTTGTTTATAGTTCACTTCCTGCATAGACATACACCCCCATTAATCATTCTATAATATAAAATTCTATATGAGCAACCGCTAAAAATCAAGCAAAATTGTATGCTCATTGTGTTAGAATGATTGTGAAGGAGTGAAAAGAATGATTATTCAAATCAAGGGGAACGTCAAGTTTTCAATTACATTAGATCCATCAACCTGGATTTTTGACGACAGAAAAATCACAGTCGAAGAAATGGAGCAAGGCCATAAGTCAGGAGAAAAACCTATTGATTTTAAGGACAACAAAGAATGGAACCGTAATATACTTGAAGGTGGCGCAAAACCTCCTACTTTGAATTCAGAGAGAAAATTCAAAAAACAAGCCCTGCTTGAAGGGACATTTGTCATCAATATGGAGACGTTCTTCCTCAATGCAGAACCTGGAGAAGGCGCATCTGTCATCGCTTTATCCAATGAAGACACAACAGAAGAAATCTCACTGTCTGATTTGACTAACCTATACTTCCAATTCTCTAAAGATGGCAAACGTCTTTATGAAGATGGAATGGTTGATGCATTTGTCTACTACAACGGCTATAAACAGCGCATTAATCACGTGACGAAAATTGAAGTCAAGTAAAAAACAGGAATCCATCAAAGGATTCCTGTTTTTTGTTATTGATGAGCCGTATGCTGACGTTCTTTATGCAGTCTATAGCGATATAATCCAAGGACAATCGCTGCAATCATCAAACTTTCACCAACCGGCAGAAACACTGCCAAAAAGTTCAGTATGATGCAGCCAAGAAACAGCAGAATGTAGATGACGACGTTCTGCCATAGCTTGAGCTTTCTTGCAAATCCCAGATTATAGACAATCGCACTTAATATAAAGATAGCTATCAGCAGATACCACATGCCTGTATCCGGGTGTTTATCGACTTGAAATAATTTTGCTAGAAATGACATCCGTTCATTCGGATTGACGCTGACGCCTTTAGCCATTGCCAGAACAAAATTCATAGGATCACTCCTGTTCCTGTAATGCCGCTTTTTGCTTTTTTTGTTCTCTTTCACGCTGTGCTTTGTCTAATACTTTCTTTCTCAGACGAATAGACTCAGGCGTTACTTCAAGTAACTCATCGTCATTCAAGTATTCAAGTGCTTCCTCCAAAGTCATGATGCGAGGTTTTTTCATAGTTGTTGTCTGTTCTTTAGTAGCAGAACGAATGTTGTTTGCCGCTTTTACTTTAGTGATATTGACAGTCAGATCGTTATCACGTGAGTTTTCTCCGACAATCATTCCTTCATATACTTCTGTTCCTGGTTCCATGAAGTTAGTCCCACGGTCTTCCAATGCCAAAATAGCATATGTACTAGCTACACCTTTATCCATTGAAACGAGAACTCCGTTATGACGACCACCGATACGACCTTTCAATAATGGACGGTATTCATCGAATGTATGGTTTAAAATACCATAACCACGCGTCATTGACATAAACTCAGTACGGTATCCAATCAATCCACGGGCAGGGACATTAAAGATTAACCGTGTCTGACCATTGCCTGTATTGACCATATCAACCATTTCACCTTTACGTGTTCCTAAAGATTCAATGACTGAACCAGTGTTTTCTTCAGGCACATCAATTTGGACACGTTCGTATGGTTCATATTTCTTGCCGTCAATTTCTTTGACGATGACTTGAGGTTTTGATACTTGAAGCTCAAATCCTTCACGACGCATGTTCTCAATCAAGATAGATAAGTGAAGTTCACCGCGTCCGGAAACTGTCCATGAGTCTGGACCAACTGCTTCTACTCTTAACGAAACGTCAGTCTCAAGCTGAGATTCAAGGCGATCTTGAATATTTCGGGCAGTGACAAACTTACCTTCTTTACCCGCAAACGGGGAGTTATTGACAGAGAATGTCATCTGTAATGTCGGTTCATCGATACGAAGAACAGGTAATGCTTCCTGTACATCTACTGGCGTCACCGTTTCACCGACGTTGATGTCTTCCATACCTGATACCGCAATCAAGTCGCCTGGATAAGCTTTCTCAATCTCTACACGACGTAGTCCAAAGAAACCAAAGATTTTAGTGACTCGGAAGTTTTTAATCGTACCGTCAATTTTAATCAATGAGACTTGCTGTCCTACTTCCATAGTACCGCGGAATACACGACCGATACCTATACGACCGACATAATCGTTGTAATCAAGCAGAGCTACTTGGAATTGGAGTGGTTCATCACGGTTATCAACTGGTGCCGGTACGTAATCAAGAATGGTTTCATACAGACTCTGCATGTTCTCATCCTGTGATTCAGCGTCAAGACTTGCTGTTCCATTAATGGCACTCGCATATACCACTGGGAAATCAAGTTGTTCGTCGTTGGCATCAAGTTCGATGAATAGGTCATATACTTCATCCAGTACTTCAGCTGGTCGCGCTGAAGGTTTGTCGATTTTGTTAACAACGACAACTGGTTTTAAGTTTTGCTCCAATGCTTTTTTAAGGACAAAACGCGTCTGAGGCATCGTTCCTTCATATGCATCTACCACAAGAACAACGCCGTCCACCATACGCATAATCCGCTCAACTTCACCACCGAAGTCCGCGTGTCCTGGTGTATCAAGAATGTTGATACGTGTTCCTTTATAATCTATCGCAGTATTCTTTGCTAAAATCGTAATACCACGTTCTCTTTCTAAATCGTTTGAGTCCATTGCACGTTCTTCAACGTGCTCATTGTCACGGAAAATTCCTGATTGTTTAAGTAGTTCATCTACTAATGTCGTTTTACCATGGTCGACGTGGGCGATGATGGCAATATTACGAACATCTTCTCTTAAGTTTGGCATATTGTATCCCTTTCACATGTACAGTTTATTATCTAACTGTGATATTATAGCATATATAAAAGACATATACTATATTGAGGAGTTACTATGAAAAAAAGTAAAACAAGATTTTTGCTGCTCGCTATTTTTGCGATTCTTATGCTCATTGTTATCAGTGCTGGTATCGCTGAAGAAAGTTTATTGCTGATCCTCATCGGGCTTATTTTATTTATTGCAACTTTCGGTGTCGGTTTTACTCAGAAAAAAAAATACAGAGAAAACGGCTGGCTGTAATTTTTTACGAAACATCGTCAAAAATGCACGCAATTTAATGAAAAAGCATCTTTTCATGATGAAAAGATGCTTTTTTTGCTGTTTTTCATCATCTTCTGCAATTTGCAGAAGATATCATTTCATAATAGATTAGACGTATCAACTGTAAAGGAGCATTTTATGATTATTAAAGAACGGAAAAATTATAAGCAGCTTGATGTTCTTGAAGCGTTAACCCATCGCACTGATCTGACCTCCTATCAACTTAAACTCCTCCACCAGCTCAAAGAAACAACGTTACTTGAACAACAGTTTGAGCATTACTTAGCTGAGCTTAACAGTGAAACCATCGATGTCATCTGGCAGTTCAATTATTCGGATTATCACCAGGATGCATTGATCAATCTTGTATTGATTGCTGATTCAGGCATTTATTTATTTAAGCTTAATAATTACTCAGGGCTGCATTATATTAATCACCAAGGTATGCTCGCTGATTATTATACTGATGAAATAAAGATTGATCTCGTCCACTTGAACTGCGTTAAATACAGTATTTATCACCTGCTGGACCCCGCTGTCAAACAACTGCCTATCATCATGAAATCTGTTTGTCTCAACGACCAATTCGAACTGGACATCCACTCTTCTCAAGAGCAGTTCCTCTTTAAAGAAGATATAGCAGATTATATATCAATGATTAAAGGAAGCCATAAAAAAAAACGAGATTTATCTCTGAAATCATCAGTCAAATAGATGTTCCAGATGAATCCATCTCATTTAATCACGTACGTCAAGGACTCCGTTGTCCAAATTGCCGTCACATTTCAGATTTCAATCATTACCAGCGGCTCTACCTCTGTTTGTCCTGCAGGTCCATCAGCTCAATCGACCACGTATTCGTTCAGACGGTAAAAGATTATCAACTGATCTATCCAGACAGAAAATTAACTAAGTCAGCCATGTACTCATGGTGTAATAGAAGAATACCACCAACAAAAATTTCAGTGCTGCTGAAAAAACATTATAAGTTGGAAGGTCGGACAAAAGGAACGCATTATCTCGAAGTAAACATTCCTTGATGAATCTCACGCAGCTGTTTTTCGTAGGTTTTTAAATAGCCATTTAATATGTCGTGGTGCAGCTTAGGATTCGCCACAAGTATTGAATTTGATTTCAATGGGTCTAACGCTTCACCTAACTGATTAGTCACGACTGCACCCGTCTCTTCTGCAATAATTTGGCCGCCCATGAAATCCCAAGGGTGGAGACGAAGCGTCATATAGCAGTCAACGATGCCAGATGCCACGTAAACAAAATCAAGTGCTGCTGAACCGTAGCTTCTAGCACTTCTGGCATCAGCGATAATCGGTGAATAAACTTCTTTGATCCACTCTTTCGTTAACCAGTTTGGATTCATCGAAATAATGGAAGTCTCAATCACTGTGTCATGAACATTATTTAAATGAACCTCATTTAAATAGGCACCTTCACCAGCAACTGCATGAAACAACCGATCATTCATCACATCATAGACAAGTCCCGCATATTTTTTGCCATCTTTTAAAATCCCGATAGAAATTGCAAAATTCTGCTGCTGATGTACAAAATTCAAAGTACCATCAATTGGATCAATAATCCAGATGACACCTTCCAGCGAATTGACATCTTTGCCATGACCTTCTTCTCCGATGATGACATGGTCCGGATATGTACGCTTAATTCTATCTACAAGTAACTGTTCTGTTTCTTTATCCATATTAGTCACTAAATCATTAGGATTAGATTTAGTCTCTATAATTAATTCTCTTGATAAATTATCTTTAATATTCTGCCCAGCTTCTAATATTATTTCTTTTGCAAACTCATGAATGGTCATATCGATTCCTCCTTGCAATAGTTTCATTATACATTACTCATGTATGAATAAGAATTTATTCAGCTTTGCAGATATGATAAAATTAAAACTGAATGGAGGGTACTATGGCTAAATATCACTTTACAAAAAAAGATTTTGAAGTTTTCAATATTGATGGCCTAGAGCCAAGAATGGCTGCGCTCATCGAACTCATCAGACCTAAACTGAATCATCTCGGCGATCACTTCAGCACATTTCTGACTGAACATACAGGTGATGTCTACTATGCACATGTTGCAAAGCATTTAAGACGAAAGACAAATCCACCGAATGATACATGGGTCGCTTTTGCTATCAATAAAAGAGGCTATAAAATGCTTCCTCATTTCCAGATCGGTATGTTCGGCACACACGCATTTGTTTTGTATGGTGTTATCTATGAATCTCCTGAAAAAACAAGAGTCGCTGAATTATGGAAGAACAATGTGGATGGGCTGCTCACTCTACCTGATGACTTCATTATGAAGAAAGATCATATGAAGGAAGACTTCGAACAATTGTCACATATGTCAGAAGAAGAATTACTGTCTGCCATTGAGCGTCTACAAAAAGTAAAAAAAGGAGAATTGCTTTTCGGAAAAGTTTATCAACCGGATCATCCTGCACTTAAATCTGATGATGCATTTATCAACGAAATTGAAGAAACATTTCTTACCCTTATTGAAATCATGTAATGAAAGAACAGCTCCCGGCATCTGCCGTGAGCTGTTCTTTCATGTAATAAATTAGTCTCTGTTATTCATACGATCATTATAGTTTTGTCTGCGTTCTGCAGTCGCATCTTTAGTTTTATCAACATATTTGACACGATCTCTATCATAATCCTCTAACTGATTACCGCGCTTTCGGTCATCTTCAATCGATTGTCGATTAGAAGATGTCTCATCTACATAATAACCATTGCCTCTATCATCATTAGAACGATTGACACCCGTTTGGTTAGAAGAGTAATCATCATTATACGTCTCACGCTGACGTGAATCATCTGCATCATAAGTATAGTTTCTATCGCGATCAATTGACTCATCTCTATCTACATAAGCAGGTGCCACTTCACGATGACGGTCATATGTGTCACGACGATTATCATCATAATAATCATCATTGCGAATGACTTTATCTTTTCTGACAAACAGCAGAATGGCTGCAATCAAGAAGAATAAAGGAATCCAGAAAATCGCAAACAGTGGTAATGTCAATAAGCCAGCAAGCAGTAATAATATCCCTGCTAAAATACGCTTTTTCATTGAAAGTAAGCCGATTAATCCTAAAATGAGGGGTATTGCTAAAAATGCAAGCAGATACCATCCTGCATTTAACAGTGAATCTACAAATTCCTGTGGTGATAAGTTATTATTCTCCATGAAATCACCAATCTCTGGATTGGTGCTCATCTGTCTTTCAAGTTCAGATGTAGCTGAATCCATGAAATTCGGATCATTCCCGGAAACAAGAAGACTGTAAAGAATAAAACCAGTAATAGCTAATAACGTCAACCACGCCAGCCAACCAAATATTTTTTCAGGTATCCGGCTCACCGGCCGAACTGTTTGTGTGTACTCTCTTTTAACCATATATTCATCTCCTCATTTCTAAAGTTATATTACATTTACCCTGTTGCTAGTCTTATTAATCATTTTAACGCTATGAATAGGATGAACTTTGAATTAAATTGTATGATATTATTTTAGAGACATTTTGAATTTCAGAAAAAGTTCGTTGTATTCTCCGATTTTTTCAGGACCTAAATCTTTGTATACTTCTAGTTTTTCCTGTACTTCCTTAGATGGATAAAATCGTTCATCTTCTCTTACTTCTTTGTCGAGCAGTTGGTAACTCTTTGCGTTAGGTGTCGCATATCCTACCCATTCGGTGTTCTGCTTACCGTTTTCAGCATCAAGCAGGAAGTTAATGAATTCATGAGCTCCCTGTACATTCTGCGCTGTTTTAGGAATGACCATGTTATCGAACCATAAATTCGATCCTTCTTTTGGAACGACAAAGTCAAGGTCTTCATTTTCAGTCATGATATCAGCACCCATGCCGCTCCAGACAACTGCCACATCCGCTTCTTTCTGAACCATCATCGTATTGATTTCATCACCGACGACGCCGCGGACATTCGGCGATAATTGTTCAAGCTTCTGTTCTGCCTGTTTTAATATAGCCGGATCCGTTTCATTCAGCGATTCTCCCATACTATTCAAAGCAAACCCTATACCTTCACGTGCCCCATCAACAATGAGCACATTGTTTTTTAGACGCGCATCCCATAGACTGTCCCAGCTGGAGAAATCTATGCCTTTTGTCGCTTCAGGATTATACAGAATACCAACCGTTCCCCAGAAGTAAGGGATGGAATATTGATTGCCTTTGTCAAAATCAAGATCTAAAAATGAAGGATCAATATTTTTTAAATTTGGAATTTTACTGTGATCGATAGGTACTAACAAATCTTCACTCGCCATCTTCTGAATAGCATATTCACTAGGAATGGCTATATCATAATGTGTCCCGCCATTTTTGACTTTAGCAAGCATCGATTCATTTGAATCAAATGTTTCATAGATGACGCGGATGCCTGTTTCTTTTTCAAACTTCTTAATTAAATCAGGATCCATGTATTCTCCCCAGTTATAAACATATAGCACATTCCCTTTGCCTGCTTCAGGAGGTGGATCAATAAACCGTGTTGAAAATAGCAGTAGTACTGCGATTAGTAGTGAAATCCCGATAAGCTGCATCAGTCGAATCATTTGATCACCCCCGCCTTCACTTTTCGACGTCGTTCTTTTCCTGTTGACAGGAAGTAATAAACCACTATGATGACCATGACAATAAGGAATAACAGCGTTGATAATGCGTTGATTTCCATAGAGATTCCTTTTCGTGCCATGGAGTAAATCTCAACTGACAGCACGCTGAATCCATTCCCTGTGACAAAGAAACTTACTGTGAAGTCATCCAGTGAATACGTAAGTGCCATAAAGAATCCCGCTATTGCACCAGGCATTATGTGCGGAATGATGACACGTGATAATATCTGATAAGTTGATGCTCCGAGATCTGTTGCAGCATTGATCATTGACTGGTTCATGTCATAAAGTTTAGGGATCACCATCAACACGACAATCGGCACACAAAATGCAATATGAGACACTAACACTGACCAGAAGCCAAGCCCTAGACCTGTATAATGACCAATCACTGTAAATAAGATCAGGAACGATGAACCAATGACCACATCTGAGCTGACCATCAAAATATTATTCAAAGTCAGCAGTCCGATTTTCAGCTGCTTATTGCGCATATAATGTATGCCGAGTGCACCGAAGACACCGATCAATGTTGAAATACTTGCAGCAATCAAAGCAACAGCAATCGTGTTCATAATAATGACAATCAATCGTTTATTTTGAAATACTGCTTTGTAATGATCTAATGTAAATCCTTCAAAATGATTCATATTACCTGCGGCATTAAATGAATAATACATGAGGAAGAAAATCGGGAAGTACAGCAGCAACAAAGCAGCAGCTAAAAATAATTTTGCCTGTAGCTTCATCGTTCATCCCTTCTTTCTTTTGCATTTGATTTCGTAATAATCATGACAAGAGCCATAGCCAGTATTAGAAAAACAGCTATTGTAGAACCCATGCCATAATTCTGCGTGACAAGGAATTGTTCCTCTATTGCAGTACCTAGGTTGACCACTTTGTTCCCTGCAATCAATCGAGTGATCATGAACAGACTTAACGTAGGAATAAAAGTTACTTGAATGCCCGTCTTCACACCTTCCCATGACAGCGGCATTACAATCTTCTTGAAAGTTGTCCATTGGTCTGCCCCTAAATCTCGAGATGCCTGCAGTAAATTCTCAGGTATTTCATCCATACTGTTGAATATCGGCAGAATCATAAATGGGATGTAGATATAGACCGATACAATAACGAATGCGATATCCGTAAATAATAGCTGTGTCGTCGGTAAATGCAGTGCACTTAACAAGTCATTTATCGTTCCTTCTTGGCTTAATATCCCAATAAATGCATATGTTTTAAGCAGTAAGTTAATCCACGTCGGTAATATAATAAGCAGCAGCCAGAACTGCTTATTTTTAGCACCTCGTAGCGCGAGTGCGACTGGATAAGCAACAATCAGACAGATCACCGTGATGATCAAAGCATAGATAAATGAAGACAAAGTCATCTCTAAATAGGCCGGGGACAGAAAGTTTTTATAGTTTTCCAGCGTGAAATGATTGTCCAGATCCTTGAAACTTGTATAAAAAATCATGACGAGCGGCGTTATAATAAATAAGACGATCCACAATAAGTAAGGTATTAAAAAGTATTTTTTGGCCTGACTCATACGTTTACCTCATAGGATTCAATTCGGGCATCAAACTCTTCTTCTGTCTCCCCTGGAAGCATGATATGAACATCCTGTTCATCAAACGTCAGTCCAACCTCATCACCTATTTGCGCTGGTTTCGTAGAATGACAGATCCACTCATGTCCAGTTTTATCGTAGAGACAGATTTCATAATGAACGCCTCTAAAGAGCTGCGAGTCCACTCGCGCAGTCAATTTTCCTTTGCCGGCTGAAGTAATCTCGAGATCTTCCGGTCTGATGACAACATCTACCTGCGCATTGGGTTCGAAACCTCCATCTACACATGCATAATCATTGCCATGAATATTGACGACATAATCTTGGACCATCCGTCCTTCAACAATATTAGATTCTCCGATGAAATCAGCGACGTATCGGTTGATCGGTTCATCATATATATCAAGTGGAGTCCCACTCTGTTCGATACGTCCATTTCGCATGACAAATATATAATCGCTCATTGCGAGTGCTTCTTCTTGATCATGAGTAACAAATATAAAGGTAATACCTAGACGCTGCTGTATTTCACGAAGTTCGTACTGCATTTCTGTACGCAATTTTAGATCGAGTGCACTTAGCGGCTCATCAAGAAGAATCACTTCTGGTTCATTGACGATGGCTCTGGCAATCGCGACACGCTGTCGTTGACCCCCACTCATTTCGTCAATCCGGCGGTTTTCATATCCTTCAAGCTTAACAAGTTTCAGTGCTTCTTTGACCTTTGTTTCTACTTCAGCTTTCGCAGTCTTCTTAATCCGCAGACCAAAAGCCACATTTTCATAGACATCTAAATGAGGAAACAACGCGTAGTCCTGAAATACTGTATTGACTTGTCGTTTGTTCGCCGGCACATCATTAATTCTTTTTCCAGCAAAATAGACATCACCAGAACTCGGTTTCTCAAATCCAGCGATCAATCTTAGTATCGTTGTTTTGCCGCATCCCGATGGACCGAGTAATGTATAGAACTTTCCTTGTTCTACTTCGAAATTAATCTTATCCAGCACTTGATTGCCATCGTAAATCTTAGATACGTTATCGAATGTTATGAATTCCATTGTTTCCTCCTAAAGATATGATTCGGTTGCTACTATAAGGATTTTTGCTTCATGTTGTTCACTATTGAATAACTGATGTGATTCATTGGCCTTAAAATAAAAACTTTCACCTGTCAATGCCTGATATTCTTTCTTACCAATTCTAATCGATGCTTTTCCTTGAAGAACGTACATAAAACTCTCTGATAATGACGGTTCAAATTTTTTGTATTCTGCACCGGACTTCAATGTGATGATTACCGGTTCCATATCGTATTCATTGGAATCCGGTACCAACCAGTTGATTAAGTAGCCATCATCATATTCATCATATAACGTCTGTTCACTTTCAGGATAGTAAATTTTCTGCTGATGCAGTTTCTCATTAAAGAAATCGCTAGGCTCCGAACCGAGCACTTCTAAAATATTAAAAAAGGTTTCCATCGATGGTGAACATAAATTGCGTTCAAGTTGAGAGATATAACCTTTTGACAAATCTGTACGTTCACCCAGCTCTTCCTGTGTCAAATTCTTCTGGCGTCTTAAATCCTTAATCTTCTTTCCAATATCCATTCGACACCTCGCTATGTTTAATATATATAAACTAAATGTTTAATGTATTAATAAATTAACAAAAAAAAATGGATAAAACAACACTTCTACTAAATTTTTTTAAAAAAGTTTAGTATTACTTTGTTTTAAGAGATATTGCTTTCGGCTGTTCTTTCAATAACTCATCTTTCATTGCTTTGATCACGAGATAACCATCATAACCAGATACTTTTTTAAAATCTTTATAGATATTATTCTCTTCAGCTTTACCAGGAGCCACCTGCTTAAATTTTTTATAAAGGCGGTTTAATTGCTGGGCATCCATCTTAGCTTCATATGCTTCTTCCACAGCTGATAGGAAATTAACAACATCGACCATTTCTTCCTGGCTCCAGCTGAGATCAATCGGGTAACTGTATTCCATTCTATTTTCCTCCTTAAAAAAAACGTTATCCCATAATAGAATAACGTTTTAAAATATATGTTTAAACTTAAAATTACATAGTGTGGATTGGATGTCCAAGGGCAACTTCAGCAGCTTCCATTGAAATCTCACCTAATGTAGGATGCGCATGAATGGTCATAGCCATATCTTCAGCTGTCATACCTGTTTCAATAGCTAATCCAAGTTCAGCGATAATATCAGAAGCACCAGCACCGGCAACTTGTGCACCGATTAACAGGCCGTCTTCTTTCAATGAAATCAATTTAACAAATCCATCAGTAGCATTAATAGATAATGCACGGCCGTTCGCTGCGAACGGGAATTTAGAAGCTTTGATTTCTAGTCCCTCTTCTTTAGCCATTGTTTCTGTGTAACCTACAGTAGCAAGTTCAGGTTCAGTGAAACATACTGCAGGAATAGCTAAGTAATCCACTTCAGATTTTTCACCTGAAATTGCTTCAGCAGCGATTTTCGCTTCATATGATGCTTTGTGAGCAAGTGGTGGTCCGGCAACGATATCACCGATAGCGAAGATGTTATCCAATGATGTACGACCTTGTTTGTCGACTTCGATAAGTCCGCGGTCCGTCATTTTTATTCCTAATTCTCCAAGACCGATTTCATCTGTGTTAGGACGACGACCTACTGTTACTAAGCAGTAATCCGCTTCAACTGTTTTTGTTTCGCCATTTGCTTCATAAGTCACTTTTACACCGTTGTCAGATTCTTCAGCTGATTTAGCCATTGCTTCTGTTACGATGTCAACACCTTTTGCTTTTAATCCTTTTTTGACGATTTGAGTCATTTGTTTTTCGAATCCGCCAAGGATGTCTTTTGCGCCTTCAAGAATTGTCACTTTAGTGCCGAAGTTAGCATAAGCAGTTCCTAATTCAGAACCGATATAACCGCCACCGACAACAACAAGACTTTCAGGAATTTCTTCAAGTGCAAGCGCACCAGTAGAATCAATCACACGCTTGTTGAATTTAAAGTTAGGAATTTCAATCGGACGTGATCCAGTTGCAATAATTGCATTTTTGAAAGTATAAGTTTGTGATGCTTTTTCAGTCATGACACGAAGGTTGTTCTGGTCGACGAAGTAAGCTTCCCCTTCTACTACGTCTACTTTACGGCCTTTTAGTAATGAACCGACACCGCCTGTTAATTTATTAACGACGCTGTTTTTGAATTCCTGAACTTTTGAGAAGTCAACTTTAACATTCTCAGCAGAAATACCCATATCTTCTGAATGTTTTGCTGTTTCATAGCGGTGAGAAGCTGACAATAACGCTTTAGAAGGAATACACCCAACATTCAGACATACACCACCTAATGAACCTTTTTCAATGATTGTTACTTTTTGACCTAATTGTGCTGCACGGATAGCTGCTACATATCCACCAGGACCTGCCCCAATAATTATAGTATCTGTTTCAATTGGAAAATCGCCTACTACCATTTTTTACCCCTCCATTAATAATAATTCTGGATTATTTAACAAACGTTTAATATGGTTCATAGCATTTTGAGCTGTTGCTCCATCAATTTGACGGTGGTCAAAGCTAAGTGATAATGCTAATACTGGTGCTGCAATAATCTCGCCGTCTTTAACGATTGGTTTCTGCGCAATGCGACCGATTCCTAGAATTGCAACTTCTGGATGGTTGATGACTGGAGTAAACCATTGACCACCAGCTGAACCGATATTACTAATTGTACATGAAGCACCTTTCATTTCGCTAGCTTGAAGTTTGCCGTCACGTGCTTTTCCTGCCAACTGATTGATTTCATCAGAAATAGCAAAGATTGATTTATGGTCTGCATTTTTAACAACAGGAACAAGTAAGCCACGTTCTGTATCAGCTGCAATACCAATATTATAGTAATGTTTTTGAACCACTTCATCCGTTGCATCGTCAATAGATGTGTTTAAGGCAGGATATGCTTTTAATGCTGATACTAACGCTTTAACAACGTATGGCAGGAATGTTAATTTAATACCTTGCTCAGCTGCCACATCTTTGAATTTTTTACGGTGATCCCATAATGCTGCAACATCAATTTCATCCATCAATGTAACATGAGGCGCAGTGTGTTTAGAGTTGACCATTGCTTTAGCAATTGCTTTACGCATTGCAGGAATTTTTTCGCGTGTTTCTGGGAATTCACCTTCTGGTGCTGCAATAGGCTGCTTCTCTTCAACGGCTTGTTCAGTCGCTTCTTTCGCAGGAGCTGCTTCAACTTCTGGCGCTTGTGCTTGAGCCCCACCATTTTTGTATGCTTCAATATCTTCTTTCAAGACGCGACCGTTTTTACCAGTGCCTTGAACTGCTTTAATATTAACATCATTATCACGAGCAAATTTACGAACAGAAGGCATCGCAATGACACGGCGATTTTCATCAATTTCAACATCCGCTGCTGCTTCATTCGTTGCTTTCACTGGTTCTTCTGTTTTAGTTTCCTCTGGTTGTGAGTCAGCAGCTGCTGGTTCTTCAGCTGATGAATCATGTGAGTCAGAAGCTGGCGCATCAGGTGAATCAATAGTAATGATAACATCACCTAAGTTTGCAACAGTTCCTTCTTCAGCAACGACTTTCTCAACTGTACCTGATACAGGAGATGGGATTTCTACTACAGATTTATCGTTTTGCACTTCACAAAGAATATCATCTTCCTGAATTTCGTCGCCAGCTTTAACAAACCACTTGACGATTTCTCCTTCAAAGATACCTTCACCTAGCGCTGGTAATTTAAATTCAAATGCCACTATAGGTTCCTCCTAAAAATTTCATAATATTTAACATGTGAGAAAGGTAACAGAATCTGCTACCTTTCATACAGTCATTTCAACTAGAATTCCAATGTTCTCTTTGCTGCTTCTAAAATATCCGTTTTGTTTGGCAGCCAAACATTCTCTGCTTGAGTAAATGGATATGCAGTATCGACTGCTGCAACACGAGCAATCGGAGCTTCAAGGCTTAAGACAGCGCGTTCAGAAATCTCTGAAACTACATTAGCACCGACACCTGCTTGTTTTTGTGCTTCTTGAACCACTACGACACGACCCGTTTTTTCAACAGATGCAACGATTGTTTCAATATCAAGTGGTTGGATCGTACGTAAATCGATAACTTCAATAGAGTGACCATCTTTGGCAAGTTCTTCAGCCGCTTTCATTGACTCTTGAACCATAGCGCCATAAGTAATGATTGAAAGATCTGTTCCTTCTTGTTTAACAGCAGCTTTGCCAATTTCAACTGTATACTCTTCTTCCGGTACTTCGTCACGGAAAGAACGGTACAATTTCATATGTTCTAAAAATACAACAGGATCATTGTCACGAATAGCAGCAATCAATAACCCTTTAGCATCGTATGGGTTTGATGGAATAACAACTTTTAGACCCGGTGTCTGAGCCATTAAACCTTCCAGGTTATCAGCATGAAGTTCAGGTGTATGAACACCACCGCCGAATGGTGCACGAATAACAACAGGTGCTGGTTTAGTTCCACCAGAGCGGAAGTTTTGACGAGTTAATTGAGCTGCAATTGAGTCAAATACTTCGAAGACAAAGCCGAAGAATTGAATTTCCATTACAGGACGGAAACCTGTTAAAGACAATCCAACTGCAAGTCCACCAATACCTGATTCAGCAAGTGGTGTATCGAATACACGGTCTTCCCCGAATTCTTTTTGAAGTCCTTCAGTCGCACGGAATACACCACCATTGACACCAACGTCTTCTCCGAATACAAGAACGTTTTCGTCATTTTTTAATTCTGTTTGAAGTGCATTAGTTATTGCTTGAATCATTGTCATTTGTGCCATGACTTACTTCGACTCCTTCTCTTTATAAATTTCATATTGCTCTTTTAAGTTAGCAGGCATTTCTCCTGAGTACATAACCTCAGCTAATTGAGAAACTGTTTGTTTAGGAGTCGCATCTGCTTCTTTGATTGCAGTTTTGATATCTTCTTTCGCACGTTCCATGACTTCATTTTCTTTTTCTTCATTCCATAACCCTTTAGCTTCAAGGAATTTACGGAAACGCACTAATGGATCTTTTTTAACCCATTCAGCATCATCGTCAGAAGTTCTGTAACGTGTCGGATCGTCACCTGCCATTGTATGCGGACCGTAACGGTATGTCATCGTCTCAATTAATGTCGGGCCGTCACCAGCAATGGCACGTTCACGCGCTTGTCGTGTTGCTGAATAGACAGCAAGCACGTCCATACCATCTACTACGATACCCGGGATACCTGCAGCAACTGCTTTTTGAGCCAAAGTTTTTGCCGCAGTCTGTTTGTCTCGAGGAGTAGAAATGGCATAATTATTGTTTTGGATAACGAAGATCGCTGGTGCTTTAAAAGCAGAGGCAAAGTTAATACCTTCATAGAAGTCACCTTGAGATGTTCCTCCATCACCTGTATAAGTAATAGCAACAGCTTCCTGGCCACGTTTTTTAAGACCAAGCGCAACGCCCGCTGTTTGAACATATTGAGCACCGATGATAATTTGAGGTGCAAGTGCGTTCATACCTTCCGGGAACTGACTTCCAACAAAGTGACCACGTGACCATAAGAATGCTTTAGTCAATGGCAGACCTTGCCAGATTAATTGTGGAACATCTCGATAACCAGGTAGAATCCAATCTTCTTTCTCCAGTGCATAGTGTGAGCCAAGTTGAGATGCTTCTTGTCCAGCTGTCGGCGCATAGAAGCCAAGACGTCCTTGACGGTTAAGAGAAATTGAACGTTGGTCAAGCACACGTGTCCAGACCATTCTCTCCATTAATTCAACTAACTGCTCATCAGTTAAGTCCGGCATAAATGCCTCATTTACTACATTTCCATCCAAATCTAAAACTTGAACTACTTCAAATTTAGACTCGATCTCATTAAGAACTGCTACTGCATCGAATGGTGCTTGTTTCTTCGAAGCCATCCAATTCACCAAACCTTTCGGATTTAATATAATTTCTTTACTAAGTCATTTTACCATATAACTGTAGCAGTGTTAAATAAAAAAAATTGAATGAGCAAAACTACAAACGACAACTGTTTCATTAACTGTATTAGTATTTATTTCACTGCTGTTATATATCAAAATGTCGTTTTTATTTTTCGTTTAATATATCAACGACATCTTGCTTTTCTTTTTCAAGGGCTTTTGAATTTTCAGTATATGAATTCGTTAACGTTTGGAAGTCTGCTGTAATTTTATTCAGCTGATCGATTTTTTGATTGACAACTTTGCCAGAAGGTTTCTTCTTCTGCAAATAAGTAAAAATCTCTTTTTCCTTCGTTAAAATCTTCTCGTATGATGTCATCAATTTGTCATGAGTTTCATATTTAATTTCCATTTTATCTACAATATCTTCTGCTTCGTTCTTGTTGTTCTGATCGTCAATCTCCTTAGCAAGCGACAAAGCTTTTTTAAACTCTGCTCCAGATTGTGCAATGGCATCTTTTTCTTCTTCTATAACTGTCTTTCTTTCATCTGCGTTGGCATCTAATTTCTTAGCCGTCGCATGAATAGTCTTGATACTGCCTTGATTAATTTTATCGAACATCTCAACCTTTTCGCTTTCAAGTTGACCTAGTTTGTCACTTGTCTGCACGATAGATTTTTCCTGTTCATTTGCTTGTTGAACCTGCTTATAGAAGGTTTCAAGCTGTTCATTTTCATTGCCACACGCTGATAGGGACAATACAGACAAGCACATGGCAGCAATTTTATACTTTGGCATCGTGTTACCTCCTTATGATTTCTTTATCATAGTAGCGGTTTTTATCGATTGATTCAATCATTTGGTGGAAGCAGCATATGCTCTCTGTTATATTAATACCAAGGAGTGATAATATGTTGACAATGAAAGATATAATAAAGGACGGTCATCCTGGACTGCGTCAAAAAGCACAGGAGGTCAGCCTTCCTCTCAGCAGTGAAGATCGAGAGACGATTGACGCTATGCTCGAATTCATCAAAAACAGCCAAGATGACGAGATTGCAGCAAAGTACAAGCTGCGAAGTGGTGTCGGTCTTGCAGCACCACAATTGAACATTAACAAAAGAATGCTGGTCATTCATTTCTTTGATGACAAAAAACAAGATTATATTACCCATCAATTAATTAACCCTAAAATTGTCAGTCACAGTGTCGAGAAAAGTCATTTACCTCAAGGCGAAGGGTGCCTGAGTGTTGATGAGAATATACCAGGCCTCGTCCACCGTTACGCTAGAATCACTGTCAAAGGATTTACTCCTGAAGGCAAGGAAGTGAAACTGCGGTTAAACAGTTTTGCAGCCATCGTCGCACAACATGAGATCGATCATCTGAACGGGGTCATGTTTTATGATCACATTAATCATGACGACCCATTCTCGCCCGAACCTCATTCAATGCCTGTTGAATAAAATCAGTCCCTCTTTAGCAGAGGGACTGATTTATTATATAAAGATATCTGTTCGTTCGTGAAACGACCAGTGGTGGTCATCCAAATATTTTTTCAAGGTGTTCATTTCTTCAATCGTCAGCCATTCCGGATCTTTATCATGCGGAGCGAGGTGCGGTTCTTTATGCTCATGTGTCTCCGAAAAATACACATAGGTCATAACCACTTCTTGACCTCTTCTATTAAATTCTAAATGGCTTAATGATTTCGTAGGATGATGAAACTCGTTTTGAATGTCCTGCTTGATCTTTTCTAAGTTTGCCATATTGACCACCCTTATATCAGTTCTAAATTTTTGAATGCTTGAAAGAGTCCGTCCTCATCTACATGGCCGGTCACATAATCTGCGACTGTTTTTAATTCTGCGACTGCATTTCCCATCGCAATGCCAGTCCCGGCCCACTGTATCATTTCGAAGTCATTGTTTCCGTCTCCGATTGCAATACAGTCTTCACGGCTGAAACCCAGTTTGTCAGCAAACTGCTTAATTCCTTCAGCTTTTGAGCCGTTGCTTGGTACGACATCCCGACTGACTTCGTGCCAGCGATAAAATTTCAGTTTGTCATACTGATTGTCATAGAGATGATCTTCCTTGCTCTCATGAAATAACAGCGCTTGATAAATAGCATTATCATCGAAATATTTATCCGCATAGCGCGGGTGTGCTAATTTGATGGATGATAAGCTTTCCTCAATGTGTTGATGATAATCAACATTTGACACCATTTCATGATGTGAGAAGAATACCATTGGATGATGATGGTCCACTGCCTGCTGTTCCAGCTGACGGAGCGATTCAATATCCATCGGGTTTTTAAAAATGACTTCATCATTATAGACGACATATTGACCATTAAATGCTACATAATTCGGGATATCGGTATCTGCACATACTTTCTCAAGCGTAAACGGTGCTCTTCCGCTTGCAATTGCCAGTATATGTCCATTATCTTTCAACTTATTGATTGCTGTATGTGTTGCTTCAGGTATTTCAAGATGACTATTATAGATTGTTCCATCGACATCAAAAAAGATTAATTTACGTGTCACACTACCGCCTCCATTTTTTTAATCATACAAAAGATTGTAACTAAACTCTAGTTTTTAAGTTAAAGGCTTTACACTCACTCTCAACATCATGTAAAATAACAGTACTCATACATTTATTATAAATGTCTTGTACGGTTTGAATTAGCCCTAGACTACCTAGGGCATTCTTTATGTAGTTTAAATTTATTAGGAGGCTATACCATGGCAATTTTTAAAGTATTTTACCAAGAAGACAGAAGTGAAGTAATTATCCGTGAAAATACACAAGTGAAATATGTAGAAGCAGAAACAGAAGAACAAGTGAGAAAATATTTATCAGATCGCCCTTACAATATCGAATTTGTTCAAAAACTGGAAGGTGCTCATCTTGAATATGAAGAAAAAGCATCGAACTACCAAGTGGAGACTATTTAATGAATCTTCTTCAAAAAAATGAAGTAGGTGTTTTTGCTTTAGGTGGAATGGGCGAAATCGGTAAAAACACTTATGCTATTGAATATCAGGATGAGATTGTCGTCATTGATGCAGGAATCAAATTCCCTGAAGATGAACTTCTAGGCATTGACTATGTGATACCTGACTATTCATATTTAGTTGAAAACCAAGATAAAATCAAAGGACTTTTTATTACCCATGGACACGAAGACCATATCGGCGGCGTCCCGTTTTTATTGAAACAGCTGAACGTCCCTATTTACGGTGGTCCACTTGCTCTAGGTCTGATTAGAAATAAGCTGGAAGAACATCACTTATTAAGAACAGCATCACTTAATCCAATCAACGAAGACAGCGTCTTTGAATTTAATCATCTAAAAGTATCCTTTTATTTAACAACACATTCTATTCCAGAGGCATACGGTGTGGTTGTGGAAACGCCGGAAGGAAAAATTGTTCATACGGGTGATTTCAAGTTTGACTTCACACCAGTAGGCGAACCGGCGAACATTGCCCGGATGGCTTCGCTCGGTGATGAAGGTGTACTGTGCTTATTATCAGACTCAACGAACGCTGAAGTACCGAACTTCACTATTAGTGAACGAGAGGTCGGACAGAATGTCGAACAGATTTTCAGAAAGTGTACGGGCAGAATTATTTTTGCTACTTTCGCTTCAAACATCTATCGCGTTCAGCAGGCCATAGAAGCTGCTGTTAAATTCGACCGTAAAATCGTTATCTTCGGTCGTTCAATGGAAAACAACATTAAGATTGGCACTGAACTCGGCTATATCAAAGTACCCCCTGAAACCTTTGTGGAAGCTAACAAGATCAACAGTATTCCTAAACATAAACTGTTGATTCTATGTACCGGTTCACAAGGAGAACCGATGGCTGCACTTTCGCGTATCGCTAACGGGACTCATCGTCAAATCAGCATCATTCCAGAAGATACAGTCATCTTTTCATCTTCACCAATCCCAGGTAACATACGCAGCGTCAACCGCACAATCAATGCATTGTATAAAGCTGGTGCGGATGTTATTCATGGCAAGCTGTCCAACATCCATACATCTGGGCATGGTTCACAAGAAGAGCAGAAGTTAATGCTGCGTCTCATTAAACCAAAATTTTTCATGCCGATTCACGGTGAATATCGCATGCAGAAACTGCATGGTCAGTTAGGGATCGACTGTGGTGTCGATCCTGACAATGTCTTTATCCATGAAAACGGTGAAGTTTTAGCATTGACTAGAGATTCTGCGAGAAGTGCAGGCAAAGTTCAGTCCGGCGATATTCTAGTAGATGGAAGTGGCATTGGTGATATCGGTAATGTCGTTATTAAAGACCGTAAAATCTTATCTGAAGATGGTCTTGTCATCGTCGTTGTCAGCATTGACTTGAAAACAAAGCAGCTGCTGGCTGGCCCGGATATCATCTCAAGAGGATTTGTCTATATGCGTGAGTCAGGTCACCTCATTTACGATGCACAGCGCCGCTTAAAACGTGTTGTCATTGAAAAATTGAATAGCTCTGACCATGTGGAATGGCACCATATTAAAACTGCTATATCCGAGGAACTCTCACCTTATTTATACGAAAAAACGGAACGTAATCCGATGATTCTTCCAATGATCATGGACGTCAAACAATAAAAGCATCCCTGCTGCGCAGGGATGCTTTTTAATCGTTTGCTATTTTTTTCTCGAAGCGGTTCAAATCATTATCATGTCCGATGACGATTAAAATATCGCCTCGTTCAATGACTTCGTAAGGATCAGGAGAAACCAGTATTTCTTTTCCTCTTTTTAATGCGATAATATTCAATCCATAATTTGCACGGACATCAAGATCAAGAATAGTATTACCTTGGAGCATCTCTCCGGCACGTATTTCGACAATAGAATACTGATCAGCAAGTTCAAGATAATCAAGGACTGATGCACTTGCCAAATTATGGGCGATACGACGTCCCATATCACGCTCCGGATGTACGACTGTATCAGCACCAATTTTATTCAGAACTTTGGCGTGATAATCATTTTGAGCTTTAGTAGTTACTTTCTTAACCCCTAGATCTTTAAGGATTAAAGTGGTCAATATACTTGCCTGGATATTATCACCGATTGCTACAATGACATGATCGAAATTCCGTATTCCTAGACTTTTCAGCACTGCTTCATCTGTTGTATCTGCTATCACAGCATGTGTTGCAATATCAGCATATTCATTGACCCGGGCTTCATCATTATCAATGGCCATTACATCTACGCCGAGTGCATTTAATTCACGGACAATGCTGCCGCCAAATCGACCAAGTCCAATTACTACAAATTCTTTATCCATATGTCCCTCCGCTACTTCTTATTACCTTTAACATAATCTGCATCAAAGATAAATAATCTCAATAACAATAGTAAAGAAGGAACAAGTAAAAGTAAACCTAAAATAAACACTACGACTAAGGCGAATGCCATGTTATCATTGACGACTGCTGTATCAATATTGACATAAGGATACAAAATATACGGCAGTTTACTTAATCCATATCCATAGAATGCCAGAGCAAATTGCACCATGATCATGATAAATGCTAAGCCATGATTCTTTTTCATCCAGATCAGCACGACAGCAATAATGAAAAATACAATACTTAGTCCGAACATCCACCAGTAATGTGTCACAGCCTCATTAAAGTGCTGTTCATTATGTTGTCTTAAGCTCAAGAAGACAAACTGGCAGATAATCAGCATTGGACCGGCCCAAATCAGGAACCATTGACGCATTAACTGATACGCTGCCTTATCCCCTGCTTTATCCGCATAATAAGTAAGAAATCCGGATGAAATATATAGGACAGAAATCACTGCTAAAAACACGACTGCCCATGCATAAGGACTCATTAACAGCTCCAGCCAGTCCAGAGCTACTCCTTCCGACGTCTTCTCAATAAATCCACCTTCAGAGATAGATAGAACTGTTGAAAATGCAGCTGGTATCAACAGACCTGTCATCCCGTATAAAAATATCCATGCAAACTTAGAATCCTTACCGTAAGTTTCAAACGCATAAAATGCCCCACGAATAGATAACAGCAGCAATGCGATTGTTCCTGGTATCAGTAATGTTGATCCAAAGTAATACGCTGTATCAGGAAAAAATCCTACTATTCCAACAAAGAAGAACACGAGGAAAACATTCGTAACTTCCCATACCGGATTCAAATATCTTGAAACAAGGCTGCTGATCAAGTGGTCTTTCTTAGTAAATTTAGCATAGAGCATGAAAAAACCTGCCCCGAAGTCTATCGCTCCGACAATGATGTATCCGTATAGGAAGGTCCATAATACAGCAATACCAATATGTTGATAATCCATTATCATTTCCCTCCTACAAGTGCTTCGTTTTGTCTAACATCCAGTTCAGCAGGTTTATCTCTGAACATTCTAATAAGCACATAAGCGCACGAGTACCCTAATACAGCATAGAGTAAAGCAAATGCTATGAGTGCAAGTGATAAGCCATCAGCATGAGTGGCACCTTCAGCTACTTTCAAGTATCCTCGTAACAGCCATGGTTGTCTTCCCATTTCAGCGAGGAACCAGCCGAATTCAATGGACAGCATACACATTGGACCTGTCAGTGCAATCATATAAAGAATAAATGGATGTTCCGCAATACCCGGCTTAAATTTCTTCAGTATAAAGTAGAGAATGGAAATTGAAAAGGCAAACATTCCGAAGAACACCATTAAATCAAAGAAATAATGAATGATGAGCGGTGGGCGTTCATCTTCAGGAATTTCATTTAATCCTTTGACTTCAGTATCAAAACTGTTATCTGCAAGGAAGCTTAAGACTCCAGGAATTTTAACTGCGCCTTTAACTTCCTGTGTTTCGGGATCCAGTATACCGAACAGAACAAGATCCGCTTGACTTTCCGTCTCAAAGTGCCATTCCATTGCTGCCAATTTCTCCGGTTGTTCGTTGTGAAGGAATTTGGCAGATAAGTCTCCAGCAGCAATCGTTAAAATACTAAATAACAGACCGGTCAGCATCGTTATCTTCAAGCCTTTAAGATGATAATTTCTATCTCCAGGAAACTTATTGCGAAGTATTTTGACAGCAGCAATACTTGCCAGAATAAAAGCTATAGTCATTCCACCTGTTGCTACTACGTGAAACGCCCGCACAAAGAATGATGGGTTCAACATCGCAGCAATAGGATCGACACCTGTCATTTTACCATTGACGATTTCAAAACCTTGTGGTGTATTCATAAATGAATTGACACTTGTAATAAACAATGCGCTCATAGTCGATCCGATGATAATCGGAATATTTAGCAGCCAGTGGAGCCATCTATTTTTAAATCGATCCCATGTATATAAGTAAATACTTAGGAAAATGGCTTCAAAGAAAAATGCAAATGTTTCCATAAAGAGTGGCAGCGCAATTACTTGTCCACCAAGTCTCATAAAGGTCGGCCAAAGCAGTGATAACTGCAGACCGATGATCGTACCTGTTACTACACCTACTGCAACAGTAATCGTAAATCCTTTTGCCCAACGTTTAGACATCGCTAAATAACGTGCATCTTTTTTGTAGAGCCCAAGACCTTCCGCTATCATGAACATGACAGGAAGTGCGACCCCGATTGTTGCAAATATTATATGAAACGCAAGCGTCATTGCTGTTAACAGACGACTTAAAACAACTGCATCCATCGCTTTCCTCCTAATTGTGATTTTTATCACAAATTGATATAAATCTATTATAACGAATTTCACATGTGATTTCTATTGATAAACTCGCTGAAAATGTGACAATAAAATTGCGAATTTGTCATTACTTCATTTGTATTCTCTATTAATAAAGGGTATATTATTAACATTCTAAAAAGGAGTTACAACGATGAACATTACACTATATACTCAGAATCAATGCCCTCCGTGTGAATATATCAAACATTATTTCACCGAAAGATCAATTAAATATACGGAGAAAAATATCAGCCATCCAGCATTTCGTCGAGAAATGACAGCACATGATGCATTCAGCACCCCGCTTATCATTATAAACGATGAAGTCATTCGGACTGTAGATATTGCGGAAATTGAACGTGTGCTGCAGGAGGATTGTCATGATTAATCAGGCTGTCCGGCTGTTCCTTAAAATAAAACCTCGTTTTCTTTATTCTGATGCAGAGGATGTTAAGATTCGGAATTATCGTCTCCCACTGTTGAATCAACCGCATGAGCGCCCGTTAAGAATCGTTCATATTTCCGATCTGCATATTGGATTTAACTATACCTATGAAGATTTGATCTATCATATTAAAATCATCAATCAACTTCAGCCCGATATCGTTTTGATAACAGGAGATCTATTTGATAAGATCGATATTTATAAAGGTAAATCAAAAGCATTTTCACCGTTGCTGAGAACCATTAAAGCACCACTTGGCGTTTATTTCACTTACGGCAATCATGACCAGCGGAGCAATCACACGCACAAAATTCAATCGGTCATTGAAAATAGTGGAATCCATCTTTTGAACAATTTTGGTCGAACCATTGATTACGATGGTGAAGCTATCTATTTAGGTGGGACTGACGATATATTAAGTAGTAAAGGCAATGTGATTCAAGCACTGAAAAACAGAATCAACGATGAGCAGGTCACTCTCATGATGGTCCATGAACCTGACTATGCAGACTATGTTAATCGCTTCAAAGTAGATTTACAGCTATCTGGACATACACATGGCGGTCAGATCAGAATCCCCTTTATAGGTGCGCCGGTTCTTCCAAAACTCGGCAAGAACTATGTCAAAGGGTTATATGAGCTCAACCAAATGCTGCTCCATGTCTCTCCGGGGCTCGGTACCACCCATCTGCCGGTCCGCTTCTTCTGTCCTGCTGAAATTACTTTACTGGAGCTGGAAACAAAAAAAGATATTAAGTGAACTCACAGTTCACTTAATATCTTTTATTTTACACGGTTTACCAGTTCAATGACTTCTTCCTGTGTCGCACAGTTCAAAGCCTGTTCTGCTAATTTTTTCATTTCAGTCTGATTTAAGTTTTTAATTTGACGACGTGCTTTAAGGATACTTGTCGCACTCATAGAAAATTCATCTAATCCTAAACCAAGTAATAATGGAATAGCAGTTGTGTCGCCCGCCATTTCACCACACATCCCTGTCCATTTACCTTCTTTATGACTCGCGTCAATGACTTGTTTCACAAGACGAAGGATGGCCGGATTATAGGGTTGGTATAGATACGATACACGTTCTGACATGCGGTCTGCTGCCATTGTGTATTGAATCAGATCATTAGTACCGATACTGAAGAAATCTACTTCTTTAGCAAAGATATCCGCCATAGCAGCAGTTGATGGTATTTCAACCATGATACCTAACTCAATATCATCAGATACTTTAACTTTATTATCTATGAGTTTACCTTTTTCTTCTTCAAGAATCGCTTTTGCTTCACGGAACTCATTGATTGTCGCAATCATCGGGAACATGATGCTTAAGTTGCCGTGAGCAGAGGCACGTAATAAGGCACGCAATTGTGTTCTGAATATGTCCTGCTGATCAAGACATAGACGAATTGCACGATATCCTAAGAAAGGATTCATTTCATGCGGCAAGTTTAAATACGGCAGTTCTTTATCGCCACCAATATCAAGCGTACGAACAACCACACGTTTATCCTTCATCTCCGACAGAACGCGTTTGTAAGCTTCATACTGTTCATCTTCTGAAGGCATATTATCTCTGCCCATATAAAGGAATTCTGTACGATATAGACCGATACCTTCAGCACCATTATTGATGACACCTTCTAAATCATTAGGTGTTCCAATATTAGCTGCAAGTTCGACGTGTAAACCATCTTTTGAAGTCGTTTTGTCATTGACTAACTGTTTAAGCTCTTCTTTTTCCTGAATAAAGTTCGCCTGCTTCTGTTTGTAAGCGATAATAGTTGTCTCATCAGGATTGATAAGGACTTCACCTGTTGAACCGTCAACAATGACCATATCGCCGTGCTTGACAACATCAGTAATGTTTTTAGTCCCTACTACTGCCGGGATTTCAAGAGAGCGGCTCATAATAGCCGAGTGGCTTGTCCGGCCACCGATATTAGTCGCAAATCCTTTGACAAATTCTTTGTTCAGCTGTGCCGTATCAGATGGTGTCAAGTCATCCGCGATGATGACTACACTTTCATTGATTGTCGTTGGATTCGGCAGTGTCACACCTAATATATGAGCCAGCACACGTTTGGACACATCACGAATGTCCGCCGCACGTTCTCTCATATACTCATTATCCATTGATTCAAAGATCGTCACAAAATTATTTGATACCGTCATCAATGCCGCTGCAGCATTAGATTGGTTCGTACGAATATCTTCTTCGATAGGTTGGATCAATTCTGGGTCTTCCAATACTAATAAGTGAGCATCAAAAATAGCTGCTTTATCCGGGCCAAGAGCAACTTCTGCATTATTTCTGATTTGCGTCAATTCAACTTTTGATTGATTGATGGCCGCTTTAAATTTAACAACTTCTGCTTCACTATCAGCGACAGTATCGTTAGTGTAAGATAAGTCCGGTTCTACTAAAAGATAGGCCTTCGCAATGGCAACGCCATCAGAAGCACCTATACCGTTTAACATATTAGACATTACTCAGTTAAACCTTCTTTAGTTAATACGTCTGAAATTGCTTGAAGGGCTTCTTTTTCATCGCTACCTTCAGCATAAATAGTAATTTCAGCATTTTTACCTACACCAAGACTCATAACACCCATAATTGATTTTAAGTTTACTTTTTTACCGTTGTATTCTAATTGAACATCTGAATCGAACTTGCTTGCTGTTTGTACAAGCATCGTTGCAGGACGTGCGTGAATACCAGTTTCATCAATAATTACATAAGATTTTTGTTCCATAGTTATATTTCTCCTTTGGCCGCATAATTATGCACTTTTTTTTATATATAAACTGAAACGGTCTATACAGTGAATAGAATAACAAATTATAGCGTTAACTTCAATTGTTTGATACTTAAACTTAAAATGTCTATCGATAATGTGATGCACGATTATGCTGCAGCATCTTTAATCAAAGTACGGGCCACTCGTTCACACTTTTCGATATGTGCAAGTCCCATACGTTTCATCATATAATAACTGATGGAAGCAGATATAGCTTGTCCAACGATAGGAACCCACTTAGACTGTTTGGCGAGCTCTCGTCTTGCCATCGCTTTGAAGATCACTGCAATCAGTGATTTTGAAATTCTTTTGCCGATGAACTCGCTGCCCTGCTTAGCTGCAGTTACCATAACTTTTTGTTTCAGCTCATCCGTCATACCGCTGACCTGCTTATAACTGAGTCCATACGTCCGGTTAATCTGCTCAATCAAGTCAGTCATCAACTTCATATCAATACCTACATCAAGTCCAGGAATAGGAACAACTGCCCCGGCTGAACTCATCAATGATTTATTTCTGATTAAATTTTCTGCCGCTTCGCGGCGCTCAATCAGTTCAGTCTCATTGATCGGTAAATCATTTTTCTCCATCTCTATCTTTTTGGCACGATTTAACTTTTTGGAAACATTATTAATCACCATATCCATTATACCCATGTCGTCACTCCTCGATAATTGTTTTCATGAGTTAATTCCCTGAATCAGCGATCATTAATCCAAAAACTTTACGAGAACCACTTTTAAATATTTAGAAGGTTTGTAGTGATTAGTAGTCTTAAAATCTTTAGGGAGGCCCATCACTTCAACGAATTTAAAATCACGGCTCTGCTTGTCAAGTGCAGCTTCTATCATCTTCTTGAATTGCGGCAGCGTATAGTCACTGGCATTCGTACTGAGCAGCAGGTAGCCATTTGCGCTGACGATCGGCTCTGCTCCCGAAACTAATTCATGATAATCTTTTTTGACACTGAAGCGCCGTTTTTTAGATCTGGAAAAGCTCGGTGGATCAATGACAATTAAATCATATGACAGTTTTTTTCGGTAGCAGTATTTGAACATATCAAAAACATCGAGTGTATATCTGTAGTGATCATCGAGCGTCAACTCATTCAATGCAAAATTCTGTTCAATGAGTTCAAGCGATCGTTTAGCAATATCTACACTTGTTGTCAGCATGCCATTTTTAGCAGCTGCAACACTGAAGCCTCCTGAATAAGCAAACAGATTTAACATGGTCCCTTCCTCTAACGGTAACGACTGAATTTTATTTCGGACATCACGCTGGTCAAGAAAAATACCTGTCATCGGGCCATCTTCAAAATGAATCGTGTAAAAGAGATTGTTTTCTTTCACAATGATCGGAAATTCAACTGCTTTATCTGACAGTAGAAATGTCGGTACATCTTTTTCAAATCTTAATTTTTCATAGATGGAGTTAAAATCAAAAATTGCTCTGACAGCTGTCAGCACTTCCTGCTGATAACGATAAATGCCTTTTGAATACCACTGAATCAGCAGATTGCCATCATAGTTATCGATAGTGAAACCGCCAAGGCCGTCCCCTTCTCCATTATAGAGACGAAACGCATTTGTATGTTCGGCCTGGAAAAGTGAAACACGTTCTGACTTAGCCTGTTCCATCAGATTCGTAAAGTAGCTCTGAGTCAGCTTCACTGTTAAATCATTACTGACTTTGTATCCGATTCCTCTATTTTGACGTCCAAAATAAAACAATCCTAAATCTTCGGATGATGCATTCTTCAAAATAAATAAGTCACCCTCATTAAGGGCGTCCATATCAAATACATCTGATTCTTCAACAACTAGATACCCGTCTCGATATTTCTTATCCTGCCGTTCTTTTAGCGTTACTGTCTTCACACACTTCACCTCATTTAGTTATACTCCACTATAACACAAAAAGAGCGTCCTAAAGACACTCTTCACCTTCATTTTATCACTGTACTTTCCCCAAAGTACATTTCTCCCACCGATATGAAAACGTTTTCTAACCCATTATAGATTACTTGCTTTATAATGACAACCCCTAAAATGATTACTGATTTAATATTTTTTTCTTAGATGGTAGAGAAATAGCGGGGTAATCATCAACAGCAGCAGAATCATGACCGGCGGAATAAACAGCGACAAATTAATCCCTTTAAACAGCATTAAATAAAAGGCTGTCACTATTTTTACAAATAGAACTGTAACAGTAAACAGCTGACCGATATAGCCTCTTTTACTAGTGTATATGGTAATCGTAAAGAATAAGTAGGCCGCAATGACAATCAGCATTCCGGTAAGGTTAATCCATTCATAGAAATACTGCATTTTGACAACGTTAAACTTGCTGACTTGAAACAACGTACTTCTATTGTTAAGTTCAATCAATGTAAGGATCAGCATCAATATCCCGAAAAGAAGTTCGATATGAAAAAACTTAAACCACTTTGGTTTTTTCATCCATCCTGGTATATCTTCCTCTTTTAAATCAATCCACTGGACGATTTTTAATTTAAGTTGTTTTAAGGCTAATGCTAGACGTTCATCAATTTTTAATGATTGTCTTGAAAATTGTTCTACTGCTTCATTGGTCTGATGATTGATCATTTCACTCACTTGTCGATCTCTTTTATTGCGATTGACCCGAGACATTTCCTGTTGGACAGCTGTCAGCTTTTTAGCGCGATGAAGAAATATATAATTACCGAGTGCCGTTAATCCCATCAGTGTAATGAACATGAAGAAGAAATTCAAACTCATGACATCAAGCGGGGTAACAGAATGATCAGCAAGATAATCATAAATTCTATTTTGCGTCAATAAGTAAGCCAATGAAAAAAAGAATAACAGAACGCTATAGTGAATTTTGCGGTAATCCTGATTCAGGCGCTTTCTATTCAACACATAGAATACTAGTATGACAAATGCAATGATATAGAAGATAGTAAATATGTCATAGACGCCGTACATCAAAACAGCTGTGAAAAGAAATAGGAAAACTGCACTTAACAAGTAAAATATAGCAATCGACTGATCAAATTGCGTTGTTTTTTTCAGCGTCCGGCTCATATATATAAATCCAAGTCCATAGATGATCAATGCTGAACCATAAACGACAGCATAGCTGTTAATATAGTTACTCAATATTTTGATGAATGCATACGTGTAAATATTAATAAAGTCCATAAAATGAGACATATGCAGTTTATTAACTGCAATCTCCTTGAAGTCAACGATTTCCTCACCTTGAACTATAATAAACAGACCGATCGCTATAAAAATCAGACCGAGCACATAGCCTATGAAGACCTCTATATTATTTTTAAACCATCTCATAGTTTCACCTCAACCTTATTATAAGGAATGGACGACCCAATGTCCTATGAATACGAAAATTTCAGTCTTAAGTATGAGATGTTTCAATCCGGCAGTAACCGGGAATATAGTTGATAAGATTAAATGAGGAGGAATGAACAATGGCTCAAGATAAAATCGAAGAATTTAAAGATGATGCTAAAAAAGCACAGGAATCTACAGAAAAGAATGTAGAAGAAAAAGTGGATTCACTGGAAAATGATAATTCCGGTGAAGAAGAAACAAAAGAAGATATACAGGAAACTTTTGAATAGAACCTAAACAATAAGGTAACTGATGAATCTAGTGAAAAGATTCATCAGTTACCTTATTTTTATGATGAATTAAGAGTTCATCGCCCGATGAGCAATATCATTTCTATAGAACAATCCATCACTAGTAATCCGACTGACACGTTCATAACTCGCATTGACTGCTTCTGTTAATGTTTTCCCTCTACCGACTGCCAGCATGACACGGCCCCCATCAGTTTTCCAGCCGTCATCCTGTTTCAGGCCGCTGACATAATAATCGAGCTCTCCGTGATAGCCATGAACAGGCATTCCTGCAACGTATGAAGCGGGATATCCTTTTGAAGCAAGAACTACGCCGACTACCGTGTCTTCAGACCATGACAATGTAATGGCCTTTTTGTTCTCAAGTGCCACTATGATTTCAATCAAATCAGTTTCGAGACGTGTCAGGAGCACTTGACATTCCGGATCTCCGAACCGTGCATTGAATTCAATTACTTTAGGACCTTGTTGTGTCATGATAGCACCAACATAAAGCAGTCCGAAATAATCAAGGTCTTCCTTATGCATCGCTTCAGCAATAGGGTATGAAATGAGCTGATTGGTTAATTCGACGATTGTCCCATCAATATGCGACACAGGGCAGTAGGCTCCCATGCCCCCGGTATTAGGTCCATGATCACCATCAAAAGCACGTTTATGGTCCTGTGCTATACAATCAAATGGAATGATAAAATCATCATTGACAAATACCATCAATGAAAACTCTTCTCCTTCAAGGTATTCCTCAAATACAACAGGATTGTCTCCGTGCACATACAATTCATTGATGGCTTCTAATGCTTCCTGCTTTGTCATCGCTACAACGACACCTTTACCGGCTGCAAGTCCGTCCTGTTTCAAAACAATCGGTGCGGGGTGTTCTTCAATATAAGCAAGTGCCTCATCTCTTGATGAGATAAGGTCATAAGCTGCGGTTGGAATATTATATTTTTTCATCAGCTGCTTGGCAAAAGATTTGGATCCTTCTATCTGTGCCGCCTGTCGATTCGGCCCAAAGACTTTAATCCCTTGCGCCGTCAATATATCTGCAAGCCCCTCAGTCAATGGTTGTTCCGGGCCAATAATCACCCAGTCAATTCTGTGGTCACGCGCGAATTCACCGATGCGTTCGTGCTCATTTTCAGCAATGGTACCGACCACAGTGGCAACATTAGTCATGGCATCATTGCCAGGTATTACATAAACTTCTTTGACGTGGTCAGACTGGCTGACTTTATGCGCAACTGCATGCTCTCTTCCCCCTGAACCGATCACTAGTATGTTCATCATCTACCTCCTAATGTTTGAAATGACGCATGCCTGTCATCACCATGGCTATTCCATGCTGATCTGCCATATTTATGGACTCCTGGTCTTTGATGGATCCACCGGGCTGAACAATACATTTAATGCCTGCACGTGCTGCTGTTTCCACCGTATCACTCATCGGAAAGAACCCATCAGACGCCATTACGATATTATCATCGATACCGATTGCACGCTCTATTGCTATTTCAGCTGAGCCTACTCTATTCATCTGACCAGCACCGATTCCAACAGTCTGATGTTGATTGGCAAGTACAATAGCATTACTCTTTACACTTTTGACAACGGTCCATGCAAATTCTATCGCCTGCCACTGTTGTTCTGTCGGCTGTACTTTGGTGACAACAGTCATCTCATCAACTGTGCGTTCTCCATTATCTTTATCTTGAATTAAATAGCCACCTGATACAGAAACAAACTCTTCTGATTCTGAATCATCGTCCATCTGAATTTCAAGAAGACGTATATTTTTCTTTTGCGTCAATAATTTAATGGCGTCATCAGAATAGGAAGGTGCAATAATGACTTCGAGAAATATGTCTTTAAGTCGTTCTGCTGTCAGACGATCCACTTCCCGGTTCAGACTGACAATTCCACCGAAAATAGACTGATCATCCGCCTCGTAAGCATGACGAAAGGCTTCGTTGATTGATGTTCCCGTACCAACACCGCAAGGATTCATATGTTTCACTGCAACTGCTGCTGGTGTACTGAACTTCTTAACGAGCTGCAGCGCCGCATCCGCATCCTTTATATTATTGTAGCTCAGTGCTTTCCCGTGCAGCTGCTTCGCTCCAGCAATAGTATTCGCTGCTTGAGATGTTTTGACGAACCGTGCTTTTTGCTGTGGATTTTCACCATATCTAAGCGGTGTTTCTTGATTGCCAAAGAATTTGACGATAGCTGCATCATATCGGTAGGTATGGGTGAATACTTTGATCATCAACTCTTTCCTAAAATTCTCATCGAGTTGCTGCTGTTTGATCTTTTCGACGATCACTGCGTAGTCATTAGGATCGACAATCGTCAATACATGCTTGAAATTTTTAGCACTTGCTCTCAGCATCGATGGTCCACCAATATCGATATTTTCAATAGCCTCTCGTTCTGTAACATCAGGATTGGCAACAGTTTGTTCAAATGGATAGAGATTGACTGCGACTAAATCAATCAGTTCAATATGATGTTCCTGCAATGCAGCTAAGTGTTCTGCATTATCTCTATCGGCGAGGATGCCTCCGTGAATATTCGGATGAAGCGTCTTCAGACGACCATCCATTATTTCAGGAAACTGCGTCAGTTCACTCACTGAGTGCACCGGTACTTGCTGTTCCTCTAATGCTTGTTTTGTTCCACCTGTGGAGTAGAGCTCATAACCGAGTTGAATCAGTTCTTCAGCAAACTCAACAATACCCGTTTTATCTGACACGCTTAATAATGCTTTTTTCATTATAAACTCCTTAAGAAATAATTTTCTTGATAACCCTTGGGTATAATTCATACTCAAGATTCTGAATGCGCAGCTGCAGCGTTTCTTCCGTATCATCCTCATATATTGGACAGCTCATCTGATCAATGATGCGACCCGTATCTATCCCACTATCGACATAATGGACAGTAGCACCACTGACCCGGCAGCCGTAATTCAAGGCTTGACCCACAGCATTTTTACCAGGAAAACTTGGTAGAATTGACGGATGGATGTTGATGATTCGTCCGGTATACGCATTCAATATAGTAGGGCCGATCAGTTTCATATATCCTGCAAGTATGATCCACTCTACTTGATCGCGATGCAGCTGCTTTAAAATAGCAGATTCATAATGTTCTTTGTCGTCAAAACTGCTTCTATTAAAAATATGGACCGGCAGGCTGAATCTCCGCGCACGTTCAATCGCAAATGCTTGATTTTGGTCAGTATATAGCCCTGTGACATGAATATGATTCAAATAACCCACTTGAATGTTCTCCATAATTTTTTCGAAGTTCGATCCATTGCCGGAAGCAAAGACAGCGATATTTCTCATATCAAATACCCACCAATTCTATTCCAGACTCATCCGCTTCGATAGTACCGATAACATATGCTTCTTCGCCCGCATCCGCAATTGTTTGAATGATTGCTCTGCTATGCTGTTCATCAACAATCAAACAATAGCCAATTCCCATATTGAATATATTGTACATCTCGTTCCATTCAAGGTTTCCCTGCTCTTTCAACCAATCAAACACAGCCTGGCGAGGAAAAGATGTGACGTCAATCACAGCAGTCATCTTGTCGGGCAGTATTCTCGGAATGTTTTCGATGAAACCACCGCCTGTAATATGACACATACCTTTGATGGTATACTTCTCAAGCAAAACTTTGACAGATTTTACATAAATACGTGTCGGTTCAATTAATACATCTAGCAGTGAGCGGTCACCGAAGCTTTTTGTCAGCTCTGTATGGTTATCTCTAATAATCTTGCGTACAAGGCTGTATCCGTTTGAATGAATGCCGCTTGACGGCAGACCTATGATAACATCACCTGCAGCAATAGCTTCACCTGTAACATAGCTGCTTTTTTCAACTGCGCCTACTGCAAAACCTGCGATATCATAATCCCCCGGATAATACATTTCTCCCATTTCAGCTGTTTCACCACCGATTAAGGCACACTCTGCCTGTTGACAACCGTCTGCCACCCCTTTGACAATTTGTTCGACGATGATTGGATCCACTTGATGTACAGCCAGGTAATCGAGAAAATATATGGGCAGTGCACCTGTTGTCAATATATCGTTGACACACATGGCAACGGCATCTATGCCGATGGTATCGTGTCTATTATGATCAATAGCAAGTTTCAGCTTCGTACCCACACCGTCCGTACCCGAAACGAGGACAGGTGCAGTCATATTCAACGCTGACAAATCAAATGCTGCACCGAATCCACCAAGCCCTCCCAGTACTTCAGGACGCATCGTACGTGCCACGTGTTTTTTCATCCGTTCCACTGCTTCGTAACCTGCATGGATATCGACTCCTGATGCTTTATATGCTTCAGACATCTTTAAACCCCTTTCGTTTTCTTTTCTTTTTCCTGTGGCAGTAAATGATCAACAATTTCAACCGGATAATTACCCGTAAAGCAAGCATCACATTCTCCGTGAGAACCATGTCTTCTATATACGTCATGCATCCCTTCGACAGTGAGATAGCTTAACGAGTCTACTTCTATTTCAGCTCTTATATCTTCCACTGACTGATAAGCGGCAATCAGCTCTGCATGACTAGATACATCAATGCCGTAATAGCAAGGATGTTTAAGCGGAGGTGAGGAGATGCCCATATGAACTTCCTTCGCTCCTGCACTTCTCAATGCTTTGACAATATATTTACTCGTTGTTCCGCGAACAATAGAGTCATCGATAACTATCACTCGTTTCCCTTCAATAACATCTCGAATCGGAGCATGTTTCATCTTTACGGCACGCTCACGCATTTCCTGATTCGGCGTAATAAAGGTTCTTCCGACATATCTATTTTTTAATAACCCCTGCTCATTCGGAATGCCGGAGTAACTTGAAAATCCCATGGCAGCCTGCAGTGAAGAATCGGGTACACCGATAACGATATCGGCTTCCACATTCATTTCCTTTGCCAGCTGTTCACCTAATGATTTTCTGATGTTATAGACAGAATGTCTGTTAAATTCCGAGTCCGGCCTGGCAAAATACACATACTCCATCGAACACAGCTTACTGTCTCTGTACTGAGCATAATTATCTTCATGGATGCCGTCATTGTTAAATGTCAGCACTTCACCCGGTCTAATATCTCTTATATAGGTTGCTCCTATCGCATTGAACGCACAAGTTTCACTCGCAACACAATAGGCACCATCAACGACACCAAGCATCAGTGGTCTAACCCCATGATTATCAAGCGCAGTTGATAGACTATCTTTTCTGAGCACTAAAAAAGCAAAGGCTCCTTTGATCATATTGAGAGATGCTTTTAAGTTTGCCAGCTCATTTGACGAGCGTGCTTTAAGCAGCAGATGTCCAAGCACTTCAGAATCGCTTGATGTCTGGAAAATAGATCCTGCATCTTCAAGCGCCAGTCTGATTTGCCGAGCGTTAGTCAAATTACCGTTATGCGCGAGTCCTATATCACCTTTGGAATGTTTAAAGATAAAAGGCTGAACATTCGACAGCTCAGAAGCACCGGTCGTCGCATAACGTACATGTCCGATGGCATTCGTATAGCCTGCCAGTGAATCCAGCTGCCTTTGACTGATAGCCTCAGGAAGAAGGCCCATGCCACGCGCACCAAAAATATTTTCGCCATTTGAACAGACAATACCCGCGCCTTCCTGTCCACGGTGCTGCAGACTATGAAGAGCCATATAAGTGAGTTCAGCTGCCTGCGGATGATTCCATATACCGAATACACCACATTCCTCGTTTAAACCGCGGATGTCATACATGTCGGTATAGCTCCTTTCCAAGTGTTCTTTATCATTTCAACGTCGTGATTCAGCTGCCCATTATGATAGTGCAGCGTCCAACGCTCACCACCGAACGTTCCGATTTTTACAGCACCTTGAACAGGTAATTCTTTGGCGATCAAAATATATCGTCCTGGTGTTTCTGAAAATAATTCAGCTGCTGTTAATGCGACCTTAACATCTAATCCCGTTTCAAAATAAGCTGCTATCTGTGCCAGTTTAACTGCAACGCCTCCTTTGCCGATTGCCTGTGCATGAGACACTTTGCCGGAACGGATAGCATCAAGCACCTGCTGACCTCGTACGACTTCCTGCTCCATATCAATATCTACCTGCTGATGGGCTACGTTATCATATAACAATTTCTCAAGCTGCGAGCCACCAAAGTCCTGCTTTGTCTCTCCAACTACATAAATGGATTCACCAGCAGTAGGATGGTATTTATGTAAATAGCTTATATCATCAATCAGTCCGACCATGCCGACTACTGGTGTCGGAAAAATGGACTCACCAGTCGTTTCGTTATAGAGGCTGACGTTGCCTGAAACAACAGGGGTGTTCAATACGTTACATGCTTCTGCCATTCCTCGTGTTGATTCAGCAAGCTGATGGTAAATTTCAGGTTTTTCCGGACTACCGTAGTTCAGACAGTCTGTCATTGCCAGCGGTTCGCTGCCGACTGCTATTAAGTTACGGTACGCTTCAGCCACCACCATTTTCCCACCATTGTAAGGATCATTGAATACATAACGTGCCTCACCGTCAATCGTCGAAGCGATGGCTTTGTTTGTTCCTTCTACACGGGTTACTCCAGCAGATAACCCTGGTCTAATAATCGTATTAGCACCCACCTGCTGATCGTATTGTGAGTACGCCCAGTATTTAGATGCCATTGTCGGATGACCCAATAGCTTAAGCAATGTGTCTTCAGCATTGATCGTACTGTAGTCATGTTCTTCTTTTTCATAGTCCGCTGATTGTCCTTCAAGAATATAGACAGGTGCTTCGTCAGACAAAGGTTGTACAGGAATATCTGCAAATACTTCTCCATCGTAAGTCAGTACGAAACGATCTGTGTTTGTGACTTCTCCGATGACTGCTGAATCCAGTTCATGGTGTTCGAACAGATCGAGAAACTTCTGTTCTGCTCCTTTTTCGACAACGAGCAGCATACGTTCCTGCGTCTCTGATAGCATCATTTCATATGGAGAGATCCCCCTCTCTCTCACCGGAACCTTTTCGAGCGTCAAATGAATACCGGAACCTCCTTTTGCAGCCATTTCTGATGAAGATGAGGTCAAGCCTGCCGCTCCCATATCTTGTATACCGACAAGCTCTGGATAAGTAATCGCTTCCAGAGTTGCTTCCATCAGCTTCTTACCGACAAATGGATCACCAATCTGTACAGAAGGTCGTTTAGATTCTGATGATTCATTCAATTCCTCAGAAGCAAATGTTGCACCGTGAATCCCATCTCTTCCTGTTTTCAGCCCGACATATATCACCGGATTGCCTATGCCTTTAGCGGTCCCCTTTTGAATTCTGTCATGATCAATAATACCGACACACATCGCATTGACGAGCGGATTGCCATCATAATGCGTATCGAACTCGATTTCTCCCGCAACAGTCGGAATACCGATGCAGTTGCCGTAACCGCTGATTCCAGCTACAACCCCTTTGAACAATAGTTGATTCTGTCTGCCGTCCAGTTCTCCAAAACGCAGGCTGTTTAACAGCTGAATAGGACGTGCACCAATAGACACGATATCACGAATAATACCTCCGACACCTGTAGCCGCTCCTTGGTATGGTTCAATGGCACTAGGGTGGTTGTGGGATTCCACTTTGAAGACGACCGCTTGATTATCACCGATATCCACCACTCCTGCCCCTTCCCCGGGTCCCATCAATACTCGAGCTCCCGTTGTAGGGAACTGCTTTAAAAATGGTTTGGAATGTTTATACGAACAATGTTCACTCCACATCACTGAAAATATGCCGATTTCGGTATAGTTCGGCTGCCGTCCGAGAATGTGACATACTTTTTGATATTCATCATCTGACAAACCCATATCTTGATAAAGATGATTGATTTTAATCTCTTCGGCAGTCGGTTCTAAAAACTTTGCCATGTTATCTCCCCCAGCTTTCTAGAATGGATTGAAATAATCGCTTACCATCATCAGAACCGAGGAGGGTCTCCATCGCGCGTTCTGGATGCGGCATCATTCCTAAAACATTGCCTTCTCGACTGATAATGCCTGCAATATCGTCAACAGAACCATTAGGATTGTCCGTATAAGTTAATACAATCTGCTGGTTTTGCTGTAATTCTGATAAAGTGTTGTCGGAACAGTAATAACTTCCTTGTCCATGAGCAATAGGAAATATCACTTGTTCATTATCATCATAGAGTTGGGTGAACTTCGTATGATTGCGGATTGTCAGTTGTTCATCCTTGCAAATGAACTGATGGCTTTCATTGTGCAGCAGCGCACCAGGCAGGAGCCCAATCTCAGTTAAAATTTGAAACCCATTACATACCCCGAGTACAGGCTTTCCTTCTGCAGCAAACCGCTTCACTTCACTGACGACAGGAGCCACTCTTGCCATCGCACCACAGCGCAAGTAATCTCCGAATGAAAATCCTCCCGGTATTAATACACCGTCATACGCATATAAAGAGGTCTCTCTATAGTCTACGTATACGGCTGTTATTCCTGTATTCATTGCTGCATTCAACATATCTCGATCACAATTGGATCCTGGAAATTCAATAACCGCTAATTTCATCAGCTATTCTCCTTTGCCTCAACAATATTATATGAATACTCCTCTATCACTGTATTGGCAAATAACTTTTCACTGAGTGTTCTAACTACTTTATCTATTGCTTCATCTGTCGCTTCGTCTACAGTCATATACAATACTTTTCCAACCCGGATATCATTGATCTGTGGATAACCTAAATCATGAACAGCTCGTGTTAATGCCTGACCTTGTGTATCCAGTACTTGCTGCTGCAAAGTGATGTACAGTTCAATAGTTTTCATTACTTAAGATCCTCCAGTTTATTATAAAATGCTGTATACGTATCAATCAGCGAGGCTGTCTCTTCACGATATACATCTTTGTCGAAGTTTTCCTCTGTCACCTTATCCCATATTCTGCAAGTGTCCGGTGAAATTTCATCGGCTAGTATGATATGACCCTCTTTATCCTTGCCGAATTCAACTTTAAAATCGACGAGTGACATATTCAACTTATCCATGATACTTGTTAAGATGTTATTGATGATAAGTGCCTGTTCTTTTAACTGCTGAATATCATCATCATCTGCAATATGCAGCAGCTTAATATGATCTTCTGTCATGAGCGGGTCGTTTAAAGCATCATTTTTGTAATAAAATTCTACAAGCGGATGTTCAAGCGTTTCACCCTTAGCTAGTCCGAGCCGTTTGACAATGGACCCTGCTGCTTTGTTTCTGACAACTACTTCAAGCGGGATAATATCGACCGTTTTGACCAACTGTTCCGTTTCAGATAATCGTCTGATGAAATGTGACTGATAACCAGCGTCATTCAGTTTTTCAAAAAACAGAGAAGTAATCATATTGTTCAGTCGCCCTTTACCGGCCATATAATCTTTTTTCGTCCCATTACCCGCTGTCACTTCATCTTTATATTCAATGCGATAGACGTCAGCTTCATCTGTACTGAAGACACGTTTTGCTTTACCTTCATAGACTAAAGTCATCATTTTCGCTCCTCATAAATGGTTTCGTAGTCATTAGCCAGCTCTAATATCGTCACATGCCCCATCTTTCGATCACGCTTTCTTACTTCCTTACCGTAAATATGCACATGCCATTGTGAATGTTCATTCAAAACATTTTCCATAACGTCAAGATCTTGTCCGAGCAGATTGTACATCACTGCCGGTTTATGCAAAGTAATATGCTGCGGTAGTGTCCATCCTGCGACAGCCAATATATGTGTGTCGAACTGCGAATAATCACATGCTTCAATAGAGTAGTGTCCGGAGTTATGAGGTCTCGGTGCTATTTCGTTGACATATAGTTCATAGTTTTTATCTACAAAAAATTCCACAGTGAATGTGCCGATCAATGGAATCTGCTTCATTATCTTTTTTACTTCACTGATTGCTTGTTGTTCTAAAGGATGATTTCCTGTAACTGTTGTACGGTATAAGATCTGGTGACGATGTACATTTTCCTGAACAGGAAAAAACACAGTAGTGCCATCGCTTGATGCAGTAGCGGTAATAGAAATCTCTGAGTCAAGCTCAATCATCTGTTCAGCCACACAACTCGTGTTGTTAATAAATACTGCTGCTCCTTCAAGCTGCTCCTTGTCATTGATAACGAGTTGACCTTTTCCATCATAGCCGCCGAATATTGTCTTTAAAATAAAAGGATAGCCCAATGTTGTGACAGCTGATTCTAAGTCGTTTTCGCTCTCCACTGGTACATAAGGAACTACTTTAGCACGAGCTGCTGAAATCGCACGTTTCTCTGCCAGTCTGTTCTGAGTTATAACAACAGCTTCCACGCCTTGAGGGACAGTATATTTTTCAGCAATCACTGCAAGTGCTTCACCGTTAATATTTTCAAATTCATAAGTGATTGAATCTGACAATTCACCAAGCTCCATCAATGCTTCAACATCGTTGTATGCTGCATGAATAAAGTGATGGGCTGTAAATCTTGCCGGACATGTCTCATCCGGATCTAATATCACTACTTTAAAACCCATTCTCTGTGCTGACTGTGCCATCATTTTACCAAGCTGACCACCACCGATAATTCCAATAGTGCTGCCTATCGGAAGCTTAGATAAGTTCATGCTGCATCTCCTCAACTTTCAACATGAGTGATCGTTCGTAGTTTTCCAGTGCTTCAATCAGCTTCCTATCTTTCAGACTCAGCATACGCGCTGCAAGAATTGCAGCATTTTTAGCACCTGCTTGACCGATCGCTGTGGTCGCTACTGGTATCCCAGCCGGCATCTGTACGATAGATAACAATGAATCGATTCCTTTTAGAATCTTAGTCTCAATAGGAACCCCGATTACCGGCAATGTTGTAAGTGAGGCAATCATGCCTGGTAAGTGAGCTGCTCCTCCTGCTCCTGCAATAATGATATCGATATTATTTTTTCGAGCGTCTGCAGCAAAATTCATCATCGCTGCAGGTGTACGGTGTGCTGAAACGACAGATTTCTCATATGGAATTTTAAAGTAATCAAGCAGGTGACACGTTTCTCTCATCGTCTCCCAATCGGATGATGAGCCCATTACAACAGCTACTTTCATGAGTTACTACCCCCGCAAATATTTGATGTGACAAATTGATAAGGTGTATATTACTTGTATAGCATATCAATTAAAAGATAGAATTTCAATTCAATATACGGACATTTTTTAAAAAGTAATTTAATTTATTGATTTTTGTTCGGATTTTTAGTTGAATTATATATGAGAAAAACAATAATGTTCGATTAAAGGGAGGATCATTCATGACAGCTATTATTTTAGACGGAAAGAAAATTGCTCAAGATTATAGAGCTGAGTTGAAGCAGACAGTGAGCAGACTCAAAGAAGAAGGAATCACCCCTAAACTGACTGTAGTTCTTGTTGGTAACGACGGCGCAAGTTTAAGCTATGTCACTTCCAAGCAAAAGGCAGCAGAAAATATTGGAATGGCATCAGAAATCGTGAAGTTAGAAGAAGATACAACAGAGGAGGCCCTCCTGGAAGTCATCAGTCAGTTGAACATAGATAGTGACGTACATGGCATCCTGATTCAAGTCCCCCTGCCATCTCACATCAATGAAATTCATGTATTAGAAGCTATTGCACCTGAAAAAGACGTGGACGGATTCAATCCAGTCAACATCGGCCGCCTATATGCAGGTGTCGACACATTTGTCCCTTGTACACCACTTGGTATTATGGAGCTGCTTAAGCATGCCCCCATTGACCTCGCAGGTAAAGAAGTTGCGGTAATCGGACGCAGCCATATAGTCGGCCAGCCGGTCGCTAAACTATTGACTGATCATGATGCGACAGTAACTTTGCTGCATTCAAAAAGCCAATCACTGAAAGAGACACTAAGACGTTCGGATATTATTGTGTCAGCTGTCGGAAGACCAGGACTTGTTACCAAAGAGGATATCAAAGCCGGCGCTGTAGTTATAGATGTCGGTAATACAGTAGTAGAAGGTAAATTACAAGGCGATGTTGCTTATGATGAGGTAAAAGAAGTAGCTGGAGCGATTACACCAGTCCCGGGCGGCGTCGGCCCGATGACCATCACGATGGTTCTTAACAACACACTCATTGCTGCACAGCGATCAGTAGAAAAGAAATAGATATGAAAAAGGGGCCTTTCTGGCCCCTTTTTCATATCTATGGATGTTCCATGCTATTAAACTGTAATACTCATTTTCGGTCCGAACGGTTCAAAATGAATACGAGTCCGCTCAATCCCCATGTCATCAAAGATCCCCAGCATCGCTTCCATAAATGCTAAACTACCGCACATATAGATTTCTTCATCACCTTGAATGACTTTGCTCAGCTTCTCTTTATTGAGTCTGCCCGCTTCATCGGAATAATTAAAATAAAACTGAATGTTCTCCTTATCATGAAACACAGTAATTTCATCCTTGAAAGGCACAGCAGAACGATTATAGGCTGAATGAACAAATGTAATTTGCTGATCAGCAGCTGATTCCAGCATACACATTAGTGGAGTCATACCGACTCCACCACTTAAAAATAATAAGGGCTGTTCAGTTTTTTGGAGCGTGAAGTCACCTGCTGGAGCAGACAATAGGAGCAGATCGCCAACTACAATCGTATCATGCAGATAATTTGAAACCACCCCTCTATGACTGTCCATCACGTCTCTTTTCACAGCAAATTTAAGTCCTTTTGTCAGGTCGGTAGAGCAGATTGAATAATGACGTAAAGCATCGTTATCTTCATCTTCTGGATGAACTTTCACTGTAATGTACTGTCCGGGTACTATCGGTTTCAACTCGATGTTATTTTCAGGGGTTACAGTAAATGTTTTAATATGTTCAGACTCCTGTTTGACGTCCGTCACTTTAAATGGTTGAAAACCATGCCATTCTTCCGCTTCATACAATCCTTTCTCCATTTGAATAAAAACATCTGCGATAACACCATATGCTTCAGTCCAGGCATTGATAATTTCAGGGGTTGCCGCTTCACCTAGAACTTTTTTAATGGCATAAATTAAATGCTTCCCAACAATAGGATAGTGTTCTGGTTTGACTTGAAGCGCACGATGCTTATGCGCAATTTGATTGACGTTTGGCACTATTGCTTCCAGATGATCTATGTGTTTTGCTGCCGCTAGAACAGTCTGAGCCAATGCTGTCTGTTGTTTTCCTTGCTTCTGATTAATTTTGTTGAAAATATTCAGCAACTCCGGGTGTTCTTCAAACATATGATTATAAAATACTGTAGTGATTTCTATGCCATGTTGCTCTAAAACTGGAACAGTAGCTTTGACAATAGCTTTTGTCTCTTGTGATAACATGTAGGAGCCCTCCAAAGATATATTTTAAATACATCTTTAATATAGTTTAATTTTTCTCTAAAGACAATAGCTTTGCAATTTGTTTGTTAATCTGTAACAATTAATAACACAGTATTGATAAGGAGTCAGATTCTATGAAGTTAACTCTGTATTCAGATTATTCATTAAGAGTTTTAATGTTTCTAGCAACGAAACATCACTTGACTCAAATAGATGAGATTGCAGTATTTTATCGTATCTCTAAAAATCATCTGACGAAAGTAGTTCATCATTTAGCCACTTTAGGATATATCACTACAGTGCGTGGACGTGGTGGCGGTATCAGGCTTAAATTAAAACCGGAAGAGATTAATGTGGGCTCTTTAATCAGAAAGACTGAAGAAAACTTCACGTTAGTCGAATGTTTCAATCCTGAAACCAATACATGTCCCTTGATTGGTCACTGCGGCCTGGAGCGGGTGTTAGGAGAGGCACTGTTTGCATATATCAATGTACTGGATCAATATACACTAGCAGATGTAACACCAGGATACCGTATACAGGCATTAGATCATACACAGGACAATTAACCACATGCTTTAAAAAGCGGCATACCTTATATAATAAGGTATGCCGCTTTTTAAAATTTATTAATCAAGCATATTGCATTATAAATCAATAACTTTGTATAGTCCTAACCAGTATGCTAGTAACTTCACTGCTTCTCTTCTAGCCTGTTGTTTACCAATTTCAGTCTCATTCCAATACTCACCATTTTTATCACTGATACCTACAACCGTTATATCAAACTTATTGTCTTTGTCAGCTCGATCATAGGCAAGTTTTGTACGGGCTGTATGATAATCACTCGTCACAACAATAGCTGATTTCAAATGGTTCTTCTTCATCAGTGCTAAAGTATTAGTCGCATTGGTCCATGTCGAAGTGGCTTTTGTTTCAAGAATCAAATCCTTTTTAGGGACTCCAGCATCAATCATTGATTGAATATTATCGATCCCCTGTTCCTTTATGACTGGTGAGACGATTACTTTCGGAGCATAATTTTCCTGATACAGTTTACCAGCCTGAGTCCACCGATTTGTATCTCCACCATCAATCATAATAATGACATCAGACTTAACAGGAGCTACACCTTGAGATACATGATTATAACAATACACAAAAATGCCGACCACTATTAAAATCAATAAACTAATTAAACCAGCTGCAATCATTAACGTCCGTTTGATTCGGTTCATAGAACACCTCTTCTCATTATCACACAAAAAATTTAAGTATTGCTAGATTAATCATACATGAATATAGAAAATATGTGTAATTATAAGAAAAAAGCTGAAAATAAATTTTCAGCTTTTTTACTTAGATAAAAATGTTTTAATATGATCAGCAACAAAATGTACATCTTCATCAGTCATCACTGTGGCTGACGGGATACATAGACCATTTTCAAATAAATCTTTAGCTACATCTTCTTCATGAGGATAATATTTGCATCCTTCAAATAAAGGCTGCATATGAAGTGGTTTCCATACAGGACGTGCTTCAATGTTATGCTCAGCTAAATAGTTAATCAATTCAACAGGTGTTACTTTGATCTTGTCACTATTTAATGTCAGTGCAGTCAACCAGCGATTCGACTTCGTTTTTTCTAGTTCAGGCATAAAGTCAACACCTGGAATATCTTCCAGCACTTCTTTATATATATTGAAGATTTCACGTCTTCTCGTCACGCGATCTTCCAGTACTTCCATCTGTCCGCGGCCGATACCCGCCAGCACATTGCTTAAACGGTAATTATAACCGGCGACACTATGCTGATAATGCAGAGCTTTATCTCTCGCCTGAGTCGCTAAAAACCTAGCTTTAGTAATCAGCTCCTCATCATCTGCCAGCAGCATACCGCCGCCACTCGTCGTAATAATTTTGTTGCCATTGAACGAGAAGATTGAAAACTTGCCGAACGACCCCGATTTACGGCCTTTATACAATGCACCGAGACTTTCTGCTGCATCTTCGATGACAGGAACATTATATTCGTCACAAAGCGCAAGCAGTTCGTCCATTTTTGCAGGTTGTCCATATAGATTGACGATAATCACTGCTTTGGGTAATTGACCATTTTCATTTGCTTCCTTTAACGCTCTTTCCAATGCTTGTGGTGACATATTCCAAGTATCACGGTCTGAGTCAATAAAAACAGGTTGCGCTTTCTCGTATACTATAGGATTAGCACTCGCAATAAATGTTAATGATGAACAGAAAACAGTATCACCTTGTTTAATGTCTAACAGTTTGACAGCTAGATGCAGTGCTGCAGTACCTGAAGATAGTGCTGCAGCTGCTGCTCTCTCACTGTAGTCGGCTACTACTTCTTCAAATGCATCCACATTGGGTCCTAACGGAGCCACCCAGTTCTGTTCAAAAGCTTCATTAGCATATTTCTGTTCGTTACCACCCATGTGGGCAATTGATAAATGAATTCTCTTATTCATAGGTTTTGCCTTCCCTCTATTATCTTATTATTGATTTCCTTTAAATACAGGAGTCGTTGCATGTCCATCCTGACTGATATTTGACCGCTTAAATACTTTGAATACTGTTAACAACAAGATATACATATCAAGTATAAAACTTTGATGGTCAACGTACCACACATCAAGATTGAATTTATCTTCCCAGCTAATATTATTACGGCCGTTTACTTGTGCCCAGCCAGTAATTCCGGGTCGGACTTCCATCCTTCTCTGCTGATGTTCATTATATAACGGGACGTACTGCATTAATAATGGCCGAGGGCCTACAAGACTGATATCTCCTTTCAATACATTAAATAATTGAGGGAGTTCATCGATACTTAATTTCCGAATCGTTTCACCAAATGGAGTAAGTCGATCATCATCGGGAAGCAGCGCTCCTTTCTCATCACGTGCATCGGTCATCGTGCGAAATTTGTATATTTCAAAAGGTTCACCATCTTTACCGGGACGAGTCTGTTTGAATAGTACAGGAGAGCCGAGTTTTTTCTTTATTAACACGGCAGACGTTACAATGACTGGACTCAATGCTACAATAGCTGTTGCTGCGATGGTCACATCAAATAGTCTTTTTAACATTATTTCTGCTCCTTTATAGCTTCATTAACAAGCCTGATTTTCTCGATATCTTCATGGGTGAGTTCCTCTTTTCGTTTCACACCACCAATACCATTAGCAGCACCGATGACTCGCTGCGGTTTGACAATCCTGTCAACAATGATATCACCGTTTTGTCCAATGATACCTCCAGAAACAATATGCACTGTATTCAATGTCCGTTCTCCTTTGATTTCAGTAAAGAATGTAGAATTGAATGATTGATCAATTCCATTTAATACATCATTGGAGATACGTACGTCCAATCTAATAATATTATATCCTTCAGCCAGTGCACGTTTAATAAATGATTTTTTGAAGTTTCCAATGCCGCCGTCGATTGCAAGTGCACCTTCATTGAAAAAGTCTAAATAGTGCTCATCAATCACTTCAGTTGCAGATATCATCGTACATAGCACATCAATCGGTTCCTCTTCCCAAACTTTTATTCTTTTCGTATATCTAGGAAGCATTTTATTAATCATCTGGACAAATAGATCCACTTTTTCTTTATTTCGCCCATGAAGAAACACATTGTAATTTCTTTCCGCAAGTCTGATCGCAAGTTTAATTCCAATATTACCCGTACCGACAATAATGATATTTTTTTCTTTATCTTTGACAGATTTATAAATCAATATGTCAGCCGCATCCATGGCGAGGTCATTAGGTTTGATTTCTCTTAACTTTGAATGTCGACTATACTCTCTGACGATTCTATATAAGTCAATATTCTGCTTACGTTCAACATCCACATATATATAAAAAGCAAGATCATCAAATACAGTGATGATGTCTTTGGCAATATCTTCACTCGCCACAGAGAAACTCATACATTTCTGACTGTTGATCAACTTATCAGGTAACCGCAGAAAGTCAGAGTTGTGATTTGATGTGGTTGCTAACATGATTGAGTCATAGTGTTCTTCTATAAATTCTTCTTTCAATTGATGCGTATCCATTAATTACACCTCATTCTTTTTAATAACGTGATGTCTTTTCAGTCGGGCATCTTCTTTATCATCGATTGAATTACCCCATTTCGTCATATAGAAAACTTTGATAAATACTAGGAGAATAAACAAATAGCCTGAAATTCTAAGTCTAGAGCCCGTTCCCAAATTATCATTTGTAATACCGATAAATAAAAACCAGATTAAACTTTGAGTAAGAAGCATCTTATCTAAATATTCCAGTGAACTTCTATGTTTCCATAAATAATAAAAAATACAGGCCATGGGAATGGTTTCAGTGACAAAGAGGACTAGTGTACTGAATCCTCTTACTTGAAATGGTAATGGTCCAAGGGCATTGCTCATTAAACTGTAAATATAATTAAAGAGGAAAAACAGATAATTAGGCTGATCCAGTGAAATATTCAGTTGACTGGCACCGGCATACAATTCCTGACCATTTTTACGGTAGTTCAATGCGTCACTTAATGACAAACCAACAAAGGGAATTTCAAAGTTTTTCAATAATGTATAGTAGATTCCAAGTACGATGATGATAGCTGAGATGACTAATACACTATTTGCAGATTTATTTTTTCTGTTGAAGAAAAGAAAAAATAATGCTGCTCCCAGAAAACTTGCTGCAGCGTAATCACGATAACTGAAGAGAAGAATCATAGAAATTACAATAGGTATAATATATAGAACTTTCAGTGGACTTTTCGATTTTAAATACAGTGCAAAGAATAAAACTGTCAGTAAGAAAAAGTCAAAGATCCAGACATCACGTATAATTGATATGGTAGATACATATACAAAACTGACAAACAGCATCATCATTCCTAGAAACAAACTATAGACGTTCAATACATGTCTACGGCCAGCGAGCAGTCTAACTAAGAAATAACTCACTATTGCAAATAAAATAACGCCTGTAAAATTAAACATTTTCAAAGCAAAGACATATTCTGTATCGAATAACTTTAAAATGTAGCCTAATACAACAACATGCACTGAAGTAAGAATGGCATTTCCGCCATTCTTGATTTCAAGTGCATTTTCAAAATAGAACACGCCATCGTCGCTCCCGCCAAGAATGGGGATTGCCAGTCCATGATATCCAGTTGCCAGACTTACATAATACAAACCGATTGTTATTAAAAACATCAATGTTATAAAAATAGTAAAGATGAATAGTGTTCTTAAGTAACCTTTGTCCATATTAGATGTACTCCTAATTCTTATTTACGGCTGTTAAATGGCAGGATAATCAAACTTTTTATTTGCTTCTCCAATGACTAGTTCCTTGATTTCCTCATCAGTTAAATATGGTAAGCGCTCAATATCAGCCATCAATGACTCATAATCTTTAGGCACTGCTTTACCGACATAAATCATTTCATGAACTTGAGCTTCAGAAACTTCATTTTCATTTAATAGCTCTTCATACATTTTTTCACCAGGTCTAAGACCTGTAAATTCTATACCGATTTCATCAATACTGTAACCTGCAAGTTCAATTACATTCTTTGCTAAGTCTACAATTTTAACTGGTTTACCCATATCCAGGACGAACACTTCTCCCCCTTTAGCAAGAACACCTGCTTGGATAACAAGACGGCTCGCCTCAGGGATAGTCATAAAGTAACGCGTAATATCTGGATGAGTTACAGTGACCGGACCACCTTTTTCAATCTGCTGTTTGAACAATGGGATGACAGAACCTCTGCTGCCAAGCACATTACCGAAACGCACAGCAACAAATTTTGTATTTGAACGGCTGGCTAGATTCTGTACAATCATCTCCGCCCAACGCTTAGTTGCGCCCATAATATTCGGCGGGTTGACTGCTTTATCAGTCGAAATCATTACAAATGAACCGACACCATATTCAGCACTTGCTTCAGCTACATTTTTTGTACCAAAAATATTATTTTTAATGGCTTCAGAAGGATTAGCTTCCATCAGCGGTACATGCTTATGTGCTGCAGCATGATAGACTACATCCGGTTTGTATTTTTCAAATATTTTTAAGATACGTTCCCGGTCTTGAATATCAGCGATAATCGGAACAAAGGTAATATGTCCATCTTTAAATTTATTTTTCATTTCATTATTAATAGTGTAAATACTGTTTTCACCATGTCCAAGCAATAGTACCGTACTTGGTCCAAAACTACTAATCTGTCTTACGATTTCTGAACCTATAGAACCACCAGCCCCAGTAATTAAAATCGTTTTACTGTTTATGGTGTCTCTAATTCCTTTTGAATCGAGTCTAACAGGTTCTCTTCCTAATAAATCTTCAAGATCAATATTTTTTAAATATGATACTTGCTTTTTACCAGTCAATACATCATCAATATTAGGCATGATCTGCACATCTACGCCACTTTCGATAGAAATATCATAAAGCTCTTTTAGTTTGTTCTGAGCAAGCGATGGAATAGCAATTACCACTTTATCAATATCATATTTGGCGATTGCTTCTTTTAAAATCGAACGACTGCCCTGTACTTTGACGCCGTTAATAACTTGTTTTTGTTTAGCAGGATCATCATCGAGAAATAGTATAGGTTTCATTTTCATAGTCGGCACATTTTCCATCTGTCTGGCAAGCATCGTACCACCTCGACCTGCACCGAAGATAAGGGCTCGTTCAAAATCTGACGTGTCTTCTTTATCGTTATTCAAAATACGACCGAGTAACCGTATTCCACCTATAAAGACAATCATGAACAACCAGCTTATTAACAACATACCGACTTCAGGAGTATTGTCCAGTTTCATGAATTTTAGAATCAGTGATGACACTAATAAACTTGTAATGACTGCACATGTCACGGCAAAGAATACTGACATTAATTCTCTTACAGAGGCGTAACGCCATATTCTATTATAAAGATTAAACACAAAAGCAAATAAATGATAAGTAGCAAGTAGTGTTACTGCTTTTGCAAAAAAGTACGTTCTATCATGAACAGTCACATCTTTAATGATGTACCATGACAAAAATACAGCCATTAAAACAATTAGTGAATCCAGTAATACAAGTAACAACGTTTTAAATTTCTTTCCCATAATCTTACCTCACTCAATCATTATTGATAAACATAATATTTCTCTGTGTCATACTCGTCATTGTTAAAAACAATACCGAGTAACTTCGATTTCTCACTTACTGTAAGTAATTCTTTAGCTTCTTTTACAAATGACTTGTTATTATCTTGTTTATCTACGACGAGTACGATACCGTCAACTTTAGAGGAAATAATCTGTGAGTCTGTCACTGATAATACTGGAGGACTGTCAAATATAATAAGGTCATATTCTTCCCGTAAATCTTCAAGCATCTTATCAAATCCAATTGAATCTAATAATTCTGAAGGATTGGGAGGTATTGGACCCGCGCACATGACATCAAGGTTATCAATTTCTGTTGGTTGTATACTTTGTCTAAGAGTACTTTGTGCTGTTAAAAATGTTGAGAGTCCTAGCGCATTTTTAATCCCGAATGTATTATGTACAGTTGGTTTACGCATATCACCATCAATAAACAGCACACGATCGTTATTTTGTGAGAATACTATCGCAAGATTTGCTGATACAGTCGATTTACCTTCCTGCTGTACGGAAGATGTGATTAACAGGGCCTGCAGCTGAGCACCAGGTGAAGAGAATGAAATGTTTGTTCTTAATGTACGGAACTGCTCTGATATCGGCGACCTAGGATTTTCCAAAGTAATGAGTCGACGCGCTTTATCTGTACCACGTTTTAATTTACTTTTACTTTTCTTAGCCATAATTGAACTCCTTTACATAGTATTTTATTTGATAAATGGAATGTTACCGATGACTGATACGCCAATTTCTTTTTCCACTTGTTCAGGTGTTTTTAATGAGACATCCATTAGTGCTTTACCTAAAACGTAAGCAAGGGCCAACAAAAGACCGAGTACAGCGCCAATACCAATATTGATAGCTGGAGTTGGTTCAATCGGATCAGCATTTTTAATGACGCGTGCTTTAGATGCTAATTTTAGATTGTTTAGTTCTAATGAGTTCTTTTCAACCATTGTCTTTGCGATTTCATTAGCAATATCAACCGCTTTTTTTTGTGAAGGATTTTTAACTGTAATCGTTAACAATGTCGAGTTCTGGACTGCTGTAGCATCGATATCTTTTGCAAGTTCTTCAGGAAGAACATCTAAATTGAGTTTATCAATGACAGGTAATAATGTATCCGGTAATTTTGCGATGACGGCATACGTTGTAATGGACTGTAAATTGGTCTGAAGATCAACTGCATCATTACTTTTACTTGAACGTGTTTCCTGGTTAACCAGCAATGTTGCTTCTGATTGATAAATCGGTGTCATTAAGAAATAAGAAATCGCTGCAGCAATTAAAGCAAATAGTAGTGTTAAGCCAACAATAAACTTCCAGCTCTTTTTTAATGAATCAATAATTTTTTTAAAATTCATGCTATCTTGCATTGTCCAACCTCCACGATTTAAATAAATATTTTTTACTAATCATTTCATTTTACCATAAGTTTATTTATGCTATGAAAAAAATCAGAAGTATTTCATCATTTTAACGGGTATGTTCAGTCACTAATCTATTTAAATATCTTCTCGAAATGATAAACACTAAAATTGCCATCACTGCTTCAGAAATTAAAGTCGCAAATATTGCTCCTTCAACACCATACGCAGGAATTAATAAGAGATTCGTTATTAAATTGATAATTGCGATCAATCCATTAATTCTCATCATTGTATAAACCATGTGCTGTGTCGATAAAATTGTACCGTTGACTGCAGTGGCAAACTTAAATAAAATGGCAAGGCTTAACAATTGCAGGTAGTAGACTGAATCCATGTACTTATCGCCCGCAGTGAATAAGATCAACCACTTAGCAGTTAACCAAATAAATACAATACCCAGTAATCCGAGAACAATTAATAGGAGTGCGCTCTTGTTGTTAAAGTTTTTCAGCCTCCGTGGATCATGTGTTGCCCATGTATGAATTCGTGTATAGAAAATACGTCTGAAAATCAAGTCGGGGAACATAAACGCAAGTGAAATAATGCTGAATGCCGCAATATATTCCCCTACTGCTATTTTGCCAGCAAAAAGTGATAATAGAATGACATTACTCTGATAATAGATAAAATAGAATATACCGATGAGACCAAAAGGATACGTTTCTTTAAACGTACGATTTATCGTCTCATCAGGAGGAATAGGTGCGTCTTTGTTTATAGGAACTTGGATCGTTCGATTGAATAATTTATTGATTGTTTTAATAAATGGATAAGATGCCATTAAGGACAAAATCACCATATACCAGCCGACAGAAATAACGTCCTTAAAAGTCATAATCGCAAGAATTGCAGCAAAGAATCTTACAAAGTAAATAATAAAATTACTTATGGCTACTTTCTTGAAGTTTTCTTCTATCTGATTGATGGAGTTGCTGATGGAATAAAGTCCTTGCAGCAAAATATTAGGTATTATCAATAATAGAAAATACCGTGTTTCGAGGTCATAGATCGGCGCCAGTATAACCGTCAACAAGATGATGAGAGTTACTGAACAGCTGATGATAAACAGCTGAACACTTGGTTTAACAAACCGATATGCTTTTGTTCCTTCAACTGCAAAAGATTTTACAATAAAATCAGCCAGACCAAAACCAATGATGACTGATAAAATGTTAATAAAATTGATTCCCAATCCAAATATACCAAAATCTTCCTTAGTTAAATATCTTGCCAGCAGGGAGTTCATTAATAGTGCCATGATCGCACCCATGCCAGTTCCAATAAACACCCAGACAAAATTCATTTTTTTCATAATATGATGTGCTCCATTCAGAAAAAACTCTAATCCTTAGGCTTATAATTGATACGAAGTCTCATAATCTTTCATAACAGAGTCGAGACTGAAATCTTCTACCATTCTTCTGCTGTTTTTTCCCATTTTCTCTCTGAGTTCAGGATCATTCGCAAGCGTCGCAAAACTTTGTATAAGACTGTTGTCATTATCTTTTTCTATGACATAACCATTGACATTGTCCTCAACTAAATCTACAAGTCCCCGAGTATTAGTGACAAGACACGGAAGACATTCTGCCATCCCTTCCATAATGGATTTAGGCAGGCCTTCTCTGTAACTTAACAGCGTCATCATATCACTGATCTGCAATAATTTAGGGACATCTTTTCTGAATCCAAGGAAGTGAACATCAGCAAGCTGATTATCTCGTGCATATTGCTCATAATTTTCAAGATTAGGACCTATCCCTGCAAACAATAATACTGCATGAGGGGCTCGTGCTTTAATAGCCTGCCAATTTCTGAGCAGAAACATTTGATTTTTATTATGATTCATCTCTGCAACGCAAATAATAATGCACTGGTCATCCGTTAGGTTCAATGACTGCTTCAACTGTTGTTTTTCATCAGCCGTCATCGGTGGATTATTGACTTCAACACCGACCCCTTTAATATGCGTTATCTGTTCATGATTTAACCCTAATTTTTTTGCAGTTCTTGTATCTTCTTTATTGGTCGTAATTAATAAGTCTGTATAAGGTGCCGCTATTTTCTCAAGTGGAAAATAAATCAGCCAGTTGAGCAGCGGTGCATCTTTAAAGAAATGAAATCCATGCGCTGTATAAATGAGTTTGCCCCCTGACACATGGCGATTGGCAAGACGAGTCAGAAAGGCTGCGACCGGTGTATGAACATGAACGATATCAAACGATTCTTCTTCTAATGTTTTCTTTAAGATTCTATAAGCTGTTAGGTTTTGAGGTGCCAGTGGGTTCCGACTCAATGGAATATCAATACACCTGATGCCCATCAATTCCAGCTGTTCTTTATGGCCGCCGTAATCTTCATTAGCGATAGCGACGACTTCAAATCCTTTAGTCATCATCATTTTCATATAAGGGACATGAAATGATGTAAAATGCCTAAAAACGTTTGCAGAAAATAATATTTTTTTCATTGGGAGTTCCTTCTTTCTTCAGCTTAATCAGCTGATAAACTTTCATGCCCCATTTAATGACATTGACGGCATACTTGAATCCTAGACATTTAATCAATACATACACCATTTTTGAAAGTGAAGAACTTGTATAATTCAGCAGGTCCTTATTATCAATTAATACATGTATTAACTGCATCCTTTCATTGGTGGTCAAATAGCCTGCATAGAAGGGCGCAGTAAAATATTTATTAGCAGTATTTCTTAAAATTTTATTTTCAAGTTCAGCAGATACATGCAGCGAATTCATTTTTCCCTTTAAATAAGTGGGTGCAAATATTGGGTCAACCAAATTTTTGTAACTGATGGTTCCTGTGATCTGACCAGGACGCTGCAATCTATACTCAACAGCTGGTATTTCCAAATATACAACTTGGTCAGCATGTAAATATAGCAGTGGTGTCCACATCATATCTTCATAGTTTCTGTTCTTAACAAAAAACAAATCATTTGCTTCTATCATTTTCCGCTTAATGGCATATCTCCAAGGGTACCATGAAAAAAGCGGCTCTTTCGATAGAATTTGTGCTAATACATCCTTGCCTGTCATACTTTCGATGTGTTCAGCATTGAATACCTGATGCACGGGTTCATGAAGATTATCTTGAGAATAAAAATAATTAAAATCAAACATTATTAAATCTGGACTGCTGTATTCTTCAATCATCTGATATAAATCAGCAAAAAAATCAACTGAATAAAAGTCGTCAGAATCAAGCAGGAGGATATAATCCCCGGTTGCTGCTTTCATTCCTGTATTTCTAGCTGCAGCAATACCGCCATTTTCCTGAGAAATAATTTTTATTTGTGGATATTGAGCTTGATACTTTTCGGCGACTGCTAACGATTGATCAGGCGAACTGTCATTGATAATGATTACCTCATAACTCATCATAGGTACAGACTGCATCACTACGCTATCAAGACACACACTTAAAAAGTCTTCGACGTTGTAAACAGGAATAATAATACTCAGCTTCATATGCGATGCCCTCTATATTTAATCGCTTTCGCCGGCAAACCAACAGCAGTAGTATAACCATCAATATCATGAATCACAGCTGCTCCGCTTCCAACTGTGCACCATTCTCCGATACGTACTTGCGGATTGATGATAGCGCCAGCGCCAATATGAGTACCTTGTTCAATAGTGACACCACCTGTCGATGTCGCATTAGGAGATAGATGACAATAATCTCCTATAACATTATCATGTTCGACGACCGCCCCTGAATTGATGATTACTTGTCTACCAATTTGCACATCAGCATTAATGATTGCCCCAGGCATGACAACCGTACCAGAACCAATAGTCACTGAAGGACTAATATGTGCAGCTTTAGAAACTAATGTGACAAATTGTTCATCTGCCAGGTCATACTGCTCAATCATTTTTTTTCTGATTTCATTACTACCGATTGCTATGACTAACTTTCCATTCGTTTCTTTTATGATTTCATTCAGATGAATTAAAGGACTAAAAATTATTGAAGAGTCTGTTCTTTCAGTATATTTGTCATCTAGAACTGCAACAATTCGATAATCTAATGATACGGCGATGTCTTTAATCACTTTTGCATGACCACTATCCCCGATTACAATCAGTTTTTTCATGAATCCTCCAAATTATTTCTCTCTTAATAAATTTTTCTGATAGATAGCTGTCAAAAATTCTACCAGTCCAGCATCTGTCAGTAATCTCGACCATTCTTTTTTCTTTAAATCAGGAGTTACAAAATTAAAGTTGTCTAAAGCTTGTTTTGATAAGTTGGACATGTTTTCTTCAATTTTGAAGAAACTGCCACCTTCCTGCTGTTCAAATTCATTGATCCACTCGTAGCTTGTCGTTACAATTTTAAGATTCAATGCACAATATTCAATAAGTTTTGTAGATGTCTGTTCATTGAATGGAAAAACATCTGGAATATAATTTAAACCATAGTGCGCTTGAGCCGCTACTTTTGGGAGCTCATCATTAGGAACACGCCCGTAAAAAGTAACATTCGGAAGATTGCCATAAGATGCCTGTAGTTGTTCATCTGGAGTTCCAATTAAAACAATACTGAGATCCTGATGACTTTTAAAGAACTTAAGCATTTTATCCAGTTGACGGGTTGGATCCATCGTACCGACATAGACGAAATCAAATTTCTTCTCACTACTAACATTATAATAACTGCGATGAATTCCCATATCGCGATAAATATAGGGAACATTATCTTTGAAGTTATAAGCATCCTGGACTCGTCTACTCTGAAATACTCTTCCGTCAGGTTGACAGTTGATTGTTCGTTTAATAAAATCTTTCAGTTTCGCATTTTTACCGACTGTCATTGTGCTGTATTCATGAACAAGACCCGCTTTATGATTGCGTTTCATATCTATACCCATCACTTTCCAAATGATATCAAAAGTGTCGTCAACTTCATCTACATGTTCAACAATCACTGCCTCAAACTTTTGAGTTTCATTCAGAAACTCTACATAAGCGTCAATTTCGGGTAAATAAGATTTTCTCTCATGTAAAAATGCGATTTTTATCACTTTTGTTCCTCCGCTTTTCAATTAGTATTACAATATTATACAATAAAATATTCTATATTCACATAAGTACCTATGTTATATTTAAATTATCAATGTAATGGAGGGGTTTATAATGAAAACTTTTATTAACATTACGACAGTGCTATTAGCATCTTCTATAATACTTTCTGCCTGCTCGGATAATAACAGTAAAGAGCAGGAAGCAGTCAAACAAGCCAAAGAAGAAGCAAAAAAAGCACAGGAAGAACTTGATAAAAAAGAAAAAGAACTCGTTGAATCAAAAGAAAAAAATAATGAAGCAGCAACTGAAGAACCTTCATCTGAAGATATAGCCACGGAAGTACCATCCACAGAATCCACCCAAACACCGGCTGCAGCGTCGCGTGATGAATCTATCAACCAATCAATCAAATTAAGAGACGCCGCTCTCAAGGCAGCTCTAGAAGAACGTCAAAAATCTTATAAAGAAGCAGATGATTTGTTGACTAATACGTCCAATGCTGATGCAGTAAGGCAGCATGAAGGTATGCGTGCTGAAGCAGATAGAATTTATGATAATAAAGTCATTGAAATTAATCGCAATTATTATGGACAAGTCAACGAAGCATACCGTCAGTTTAACGGACAGGTCAAAGAAGCCAATAATTAATCTGCATAAATAACTAATCAAAAAAGTCTGGAGCACTTAACTGTGTCCCGGACTTTTTCATAGTTGAAATATTATGCTCACCACAAAAAATAAAACTAACAGCGTCAGCATGATATAATCCATCATAGGGGTCGACTGTTTGATCACTGGAATTTTAGCACTTTGTTCCTGCTGTTTTGCGATCATTTCTTTTTTGTAATTGAGCTGCTCTTGTTTTGACATGTTCTTATAGTCTTTAATGTGCGCTGTATAATGAGCTACTACTTGTTGACTTTCTCCGTATTCTTTTACTTCGCCAAAATGTAACCACAATGCTTTATTGCACATTTTTTTAATTTGTGCAGCTGAATGAGATACAAAGAAAATCGTTTTACCTTGTTTCTGAAACTCTCTCATCTTATCAATGCATTTATTTGAAAATGTTTCATCACCTACAGATAACGCCTCGTCTACAATCAATACATCGGGATCTGTGTGTATGGCGATAGCAAATCCAAGACGCGACCTCATACCACTTGAATATGACTTGATAGGCTGATAAATAAAGTCATCGAGCTCAGAAAAAGCAGCAATGTCATCAAATCTATCATTGATCTGTTTTTCAGACAAACCGTGCATCAAACACTTCATTCTTATATTCTCTTCTCCAGTCAAATCATTGTTCAATCCTGCTGCAATCGCAATTAATGAACTGCGACCATCGATTTTGATCGTACCTGTAGAAGGCTGTGTCACTTCGCCGAGTAAGTTGGATAACGTCGATTTGCCCGAGCCATTCAATCCGATAATACCGACAGAATCACCAGGCTCAACTTTAAATGATACATCTCTCAGTGCATAATACGGCCGTTCATTGGTGACATTGCCGAATGTAAACAGCTGGATCAGCTTAGCCCTTTTATTTGTATTCAAATCATATACTTTAGAGACTTGTTCCACTTCTACTTTATACATGGCACTCATCCTCATTGAAATGATTGAACCGCTTTTTGAAATGTGTCGCATGTCCTTTTTCTGTCTGCTTGTAAGTCAAATACAGCTTCTCTTTTTCCACTTCCCAGTTATACTTGAGCTTCGCAATCCGGCAGTTATTGCTCAGCGTGTTTCTCAACGTCTCATCGCGAGTCAAACGATTGACTGCTTGAGCAATTTCATCAACATTATGACTGTCTACAGCAATTCCTATCTTTTCTTCATTTACTACTTTTGCGACTTCCGGGAAAGAGCAGCTGATGACAGGAACATGGGCCATAATATACTCAAACAGTTTATTGGACGAGGCAGAATAATGATTAAAACAAATATTCTGCAGCACTTGAAATCCTAAATAGGCTTCTCTCGTATAAGACGGCAACTCTTTAAAATGAACTTTTGGAATAAATTTAATCCGATCAGCTGCAACGCTTGATGCGGCCATATCCTTCAGTCGGCTTTCAAGCTTGCCGGCGCCTATAAAGACCAGTGTGCCTTCATCAATCTTCGGCATGGCTTCTATCAACAGTTCAAGGCCACGACCAGCTTGAAGCCCCCCTTGATAGAGGAGAATTTTTTCTTCTTTTGGCAGACCTAGTTTTTCGTGAAGATGAATTTTCGGCTTATCATCAATATCATACAGCTCAGAGTAATTATAGAGCGTCTTAGGATAAAAACCATAGAGTTCTTCATTATGAGCAGCCCTCGTATGATTTTCGACCATCATTTCATCAACGAAATGAAGCAGGAATTTTTCTATTGTTTTAATGCGCTCAGGTTGATAGCCTGTTCTTGATGTCTGAACCTCGTGTGAATCATAAATAAGTTTTCTAGGCTTTAATCTTAATTTTGCGCATGCAATACCTTGCGGCAAAGTGTTCAAGTCATTTGAATGGTAAATGTCTGCATGTTGGAGATAACCTTCTTTAATCATCCTGAAAATAATAGCCCCATTGACGAAGTACTTTCTGAATTTTTTCACTTTGACTACAAACGCTGCTGCAAGAAGCAGCCCGAAATAGATAAGCAACAGCGTCCAATGAATGAAGAACAGGCCGACAGCCACTACTGTCGTTATCCCGCCTACAGTCACTAAAAACTGCTTCTTGTCTTGCTGGTAACTTGTAATGATAAAAGGATAGCGTTTCACACGTTTGACTCTGAAGTGTGGATTCACTCGTTCATCCTGTAAAACGGTTTTATCTTTCGGATCATCTATAGCGATTAAGTTAACATCATATGTTTCACTCAGTGCTGTACATTCTCTATTGACCCGTGCATCATTCGTAAAATGATTCCAAACAAACATCGTTACTTTTTTCATATAATCACCTACAATTTGACTGTTAATCTTGCAGCCTTCTGCCAGGAAGGTTGCTCGTATAACTTCTTAAATTTAATCATCATTTTGACAGATTCACCGGGTGCCATCGTAACATTTATTCCTTCATTGATGTCAGTATAGTCATAGCGCGAATGTCCCACTTCAAGCGTCAGACTGCCTTTACCTTGAGGATTATGATAATGAGTGGCAAAAGATATGGACCGACGTTCAGTGGATATATTTTTCACTATGAACGAATGATTCTTTTGCTTAATCGGAAACTCAGGCTGAATGACACGATCTATCATCACAAGAGAACTTTCCATGCTGAGATGAATATGACGATGCAGCGCTGCTGTTTTTTCATGTTCTTTATACATATCATACAGCGAGTCACTGTTATTGATCGGATAATAATTCAATACTGGCCATAGTGCATTAATCCATTCTCTATGAATCCATTTGCCTTCTCTTATTTCAAGCGGCATGGATATCACTGCATTAATAAGGTCACGTGTATTCAACAGTACAAATACTTCTACGGAATTATCGGTTTCCTGCGTCAGATTACTATGCCAGTTACCCATGCGTGACTCAACGTAATATAAGTCAAGCAGAGAATAATCTGTATTCATGAGATTATTTCTTTCGAGATACTTACTGACTGCTTGGTGAAGATCAAAATCTCTCCCTAAAATTTTAGAGGTTTTGCCTGCTATGATTTTAGTTAAACTTTCAACAGGTTCACTTTTATAAAGTGCTGCTTTGTATGGAAGTTTTGCCAGTTCATATATTGTTGATTTAACATGAAGCTTTCCTGAATAAGGACTTGACTTCAAATAGTCACTTAATGCAAATGAATGCAGGGATTCCAGCTGTTGCTTCAGCAAATGCTCATAATCATCCGGCACTTGACTTGGATGGATATTAATTAAAGTATGATTGAGATTTAAATCATCAACCATTTCACTGACTATTCGCACGTCTGTTTCATATATATTTGCTGCTGCTTCAGACATTTTTTCATTGTTATTGAGATAAGTGAGTACAGGCAGCTCTCTGTTTCGAGTGAGTGCGAGTGATACTCTTGAATCTGACCCTGCAGTTAATGTCAAAAATGCATCTTGTGTCTTCAGCCATTCTTTTTGATTCAGAAGCAGCGGGAGCGTCTCTTTAAGCGCATCTGAAAGTGAATGTTCCTGAAAAGGATTTTCCGGGAAGAACCGGACTGGTCTTTTGGTCTTTACATCGTAATACATATTAGGGCTCAATTTATAGATATCTTCGTATTGACTAAAATCTAAGAAGCCATTGACTCTGCCCCGCCGTTTGACGTCTCTATCATAAATGGGTGCAATCGCTGCAAGCAGTGGACTATGAGATGCTAACAAGCATACCTCTGAATAATAAAAGATAGGTCTCATCGTCGTCGCATCTGGATAGATTCTTATGTCTCCATCATTTATAAATAACAGATACCGGCCGTTCATACGATTCAACAATTGATGGAATTCCTGCTCAGTTGAGCAAGCAGCAAGTGTCGTCAACAATTCCTGTTCACTTATCGAGACATCATGTGTATCGATAGCATAACCAAGCATGATAAGGTGCTTATCAGCTTTGTATTCATGGAGTGTTAATGAAGAATCTATATATAGATAGCATGAACCTATCTTCTTTTGGATTCCTTGAATTTGAAGGGGTCTTTCACTAAAGACATATCCTTTGAAAAATGTCTTGTCATTATAGATCATTACATCACCTTGTTCTTTGTATACTGAACTTCTTTCTTCAAGTTGTCGATGATTTCATTTAAATCTTTGTTTTCAGGACGTTCATAGTCATCATAAAGTGAATAAATATCTAGAAAACGAGTTACCGCTTCAGCGCGTTCTTCGGGTGCGACACGTTCCAGTCTGACTAAATACCATCCTCTAATATAGAAATTAAAACGATTATCCAAATATGACTGAAGTAAATGATGTTTTTTCAGAAATGGAATGCGTTCAAGTTCGAGAATATAATATTTATCGAAGAACTTCTTAGAAACCGTGTTCGTCACTGAGCCTGATACAGCTGCATAGTACATGTGAATATTTTCTTCAATTACTAAAGCCTTTCTGGAAGCAAGCATCAATTCCTGAAAGAACATCGTATCTTGACCTGCTGCCCCTTCAACCATACGAATTTGATGGTCTTTGATAATATGAGACTTAACGATTAATGCTTGAATACTCTGTGCACGAAGGCCGGAAGCTTTCATAAACTGATGTGTATCGCTGATAAGTGGTTCATCATGATTGTATTTGAGTACAGTCTTATAATAATTGAACAATGATCGACGTTCGTTATCTTCTTTTATAATATTACCGATAACGATGTCAACATCCGGATACAGCTTCATCTGTTCCAGCAGTTCATAATAACCATCACCCGTCGCTTCGTTATCTGGATCAAGATAAGTGATAAATGGTGTTGAGGCAAGTTCAGCCCCTTTATTACGCGGTCTTGATGCTGAACCAGAACCCTTTTCGAATTCATAATAGACAATCGATGGATTTTGTCTTCTCAGTCGATTAATAATCTGATTTGTCAATGGATCAGTGCTGCCATCATTAACGAATATAATTTCCATTTTGTTATACAAGCTTGAGCGTTTAAGTGAAGCCATACATTTGTCTTCCAGATAAATACCATTATTGTGTATCGGGATGATGACACTTAACTCTTTTGGCTCACGAGAAGCGACCGGCAGTTCACTATGTCTGAGTAATTCCGATGTATCGAGTGCATAGCCTGACAACTGTTCCTGTGACAATGCTGCAGCATCAAACATTGTTTTCCCGTGCTCGAATGCTGTAATGTAGTCATGATGTTTCGATTCATCCTCAATCTTAGTGACAAAATCTACATCTACATATTTAAAAGCACTTACCATGTCTTCCAGATAATATTCTTCGTAGTAGTAATCATTGATGAAATGAGTAACAAATGCATCTTCTGTCAATACAAGTTCATCAAATTCATGCTGTGACAATAATATTTTATTAGTATAGTTTTGATGTTCAAACTGCTCTTTAACGTTGTCAGATGTTATATCGGCAATGACATACACCGGTTTATTCAATACTTCTTGTGCTTCTAGTTGCAAATCTTCTGCGATTTGCGTCATACGATGATAAGTCGTCTCACTGCGCATCACATTTCTGATGCCTTTTGCCTGAAGCTCATTCAACTCACGTTCAGATAAGTGATTATATATCGCAGCAAAATCTTTTTCGCTGTTCAACATCATGATATTCGGAAATTTATTATTAACTCCAACCGAATAGTTAGATAAAATCAAATTGCCGAATGCCTGCAGTTCATATATTCTATTGGCAAACATTGTCTCAGAATATTTTACGGAATTGACATTAATTGCCCATCTGAATACTTTATGCATTAACTGCAGCTGTTCATGGCTCATCGGATAAGTAAGCTGTGGTATAAATTGAGCTGGAAAATGATAGCGTGAGCGGTTTAAGTGTAAATTCCTATCGATAATCGTAAGTTCAGTCTCATTGTCAATAATCGCTTCAAAAATCTTCTTAGCTTCGTTATTACGGACTGGATACTTCTCAATCCAACTGCCAGCAAAAATAACTTCGTCCTTTTTCTTTCGACTGATAGGCGAGCGGGTACCGACTGGATTGTGATAGTGTGGATTGATGCCGAATTCTAGAACAGATACACGGTCAGTGTTACAGAATGCTTTATATATATCGACCATCTCTCTTGCAGATGTATAGATGAAGTCACATTCTTTAGCGATATTTTTGAATAAATCATAGTTGACAGGATCTTCTTTTGAATAAAATACAACCGGTATATTTTTGGCTTTTAATAAATGAATCAATCCATACAAATGGGTTCTTTGATCAGATTGGTCGTTTGCGACGCCTTTCCAGCTGCCATCCACGCCATTCCATGTCGTTGCAATGATGACAAAGTCAAAATTAGTATCAATTGATGTATAGTCGTATGGAATATATGTCATCTCTGTCACATCTTTATAACTATTAAATAAGAATTCATCGCTGACAATGCCTACACGAAACTTTAGTTTTTTGAAATACCGACTGCCGTTGCTTTTAGGGATACTGGATAAATAGGGTTCTAAGTCAGTAAGAAAATTAATTTTACCATTCTTTTGGAACCGCTCCTGGTAATCAATGAATGCTTTAGAATCTTTTTCTTTTCTCAGCTGATTCAGACCTACTAAATAATTGGAAGACAATAAATCGATGTAATCCTTATATCGATTTATTTTCTCTATATCCTCACTATAGCGATCATCGTACGCTTCATTCAGTGATGATTGACTAATGTCATCTGTTCTACCTAACAGATGATTGACTATAAGCTGCTGACGTTCCTCATTATCAAATGTCATTTCCGGCGACCTCCACGTGATTTTCTTTCCCAAAAAGCAATTTGGATTCGACCGAGCTTAGAATTTTTCAAGTTATGATACAACTGTTCTGTCCTCATCTTTCTTTGATCCATTTTCACGAGTCTGCTTCTCAAGGTCATACTTTCATTGAGCAGTTTCTTGATCACTGTCTTATGTTGATTGCGTTCAGCAATCCAAGTTTCAATCACATGTTCCATCATCAGTTCTTCCGGGGAACGGTCTTCTGATCCTCGATCCAGCTCATAATTGGGGATAGCAGACTGATCAATCCATCCTGTCAATGACCCTTGCTTCACTTTATACATTTTCAGCTGTGGATAACTATCGATGACTTGAACCGGTAACTCGGAGTCAAACGTTATAGTTACTGGTTCTTCTTTTGTTGGTGAGGCGTATACTGTATATAACCCTAGAGTAAGCTCTGCTTCCGAATTTTTCAATTTTACGCTGCGTGATAACACATGCGATGGTGCAAATCCTAGAAATCTGTTTCCTGTATATATGGCTTCAATCTGTTCGCCGTCATGAATAGCAAAGTATTTACTGACAATCTGATAGCTTTTGAAGGCATGTGACAGATCAGCTTTGTTATTCATTAATGTATTGATCGCTGGAGACTTGAAGTGCTCATAATCTACTATGACATGTTCAAATTTCTTATGGTACAACATAATGGAATCCGTCGGCTGAAACCAACCGATTAATTCCCCTTTCACTTCGAAAAGAACAGTCAGAATTCCATTAATTTTCTTCTGAGCTATTACTTTAACCATCCTGTAATTATAATCTGACACACTTCCCGCACTGATCTGGCACTGTTCATCTAAATATAGTTCCGCTGTTGCTGATTCTATAATCAACATATGATAACTGTACGAGATATCTGTCAACCGGTTGCGTAAATAATCTGCACTCATTACATTCACTCCATAAATTTAATCAATTTGATAATATTTTTTTCCCAAAGAAATTCCTGTTCTGCCAGCGCCTCTGTATGAAAGCGGCTCTTCTGCCATAAGACTGGATTGTTGCGATAAGAAATGATGGCTGCAATCAACTCTTCTGTCGTCGCTGAACATTTAGCGAATCCCACATCATATTGATTGATCAACTGGTTGGCCGGTCCTCCTAAATTTGAAATAACAGGTACGCCTGCTCCAATGGAATCAATGACTTTACCAGGCAGTACATTCAAAAATACTTCAGTATCTTTCAGAATAGACAAGGATAGATGGTGCCGGCTGGTAAACGTGAGACAATCTTTCCTGGTCATCGTCGGAATCACTGTCACATACGTGAGCTGTTCCGCTTCTACAAACTGCTTGAAATCATTAGCATGTACGCCGTAAGCTACGACATTAAAATGAATCTGTTCAGCATTGATAGCACGTGCTATTTCTTTCAATTGACTGAGACTTTGGGCAAACCCTAGATTGCCGGTATAAATAATGCTGAATTCTGACAGCAGCTCACCTTTTTTCACCTCATCAAGTGCCAGTGCATTCGGAATATAAATCATCGGTTTTGAAGATTTTAGTTTAGCGTTGATATGAGGTATGAAACTCTCGTTATTAACAACCAGTTTATCGGCTTTATTGTACATTCTCTGTTCTAGAAACTTAAGCAGCGGCATGAACGGCTTAAGTTTAATCATATCGATAGCTTCAACACTATCCGGCCACAAATCACGTATCTCAAGCACCGTTTCACTTGTTCGTGCCGGCTGAAAGAATAACGTTCCCCACGGCACAAATATATTTGGACTAGTGACATAGATTTCATCGAATAAGTAATCAGCATGTCTGACAAAATGATGAACCTTCAACATAAACTCAGCATAATAACTAAGCCTCGCCTTCAAACCTCTTTTATGTTTTTCATGTCTCATCTTCAGGCGGATGATATCACTGTCATGAGCAGCATTCAACTCCTCATCGTCCCAGAATGCATCATCCTCATACATTTTTTGATTTGGATATGACGGCTCTGCAGTCAGGACATGGACTTGATATCCTTGTTTTTTTAATTGTTTGTATAGGTGTTTCATTCGATTGGCACCGGATCCTATTTCAGGATAAAAATTCTGGGTAATCAGCAATAGTCTTTTCATATGGTCTCCTACAAATAATCTACAAGTTTATTTCTGAATTTGAAGTGCACATGACTTCCGACGAACAGCAGCAGCAGACTGAAGCTCCAGAAATATAAATGGTCGTTCCAACTCCCGTAAATCATCGTTTGATTATTGATAAAAGCAGAGCGATAGACACCGATTAAATAGCTGAACGGATTGAATGCAGTAATTTGATGCATAATCGGTGCAGATGTTTCAACAGCCCAGAAAATAGGAGTGACAAAAAATGCCATACGCATAACGTTCTGCAATATATTTTTAGTATCTCTGACAAGAATGACTAAAGTACTCATCATCAATGAAATGCCAAAGATTAAAATGTAGCTTGCAAAAACAAAATAAATAAAGATTAAATAATGCCACCAGCTGACATATTGGTGATAGATGGACAAAACGAATAAAATACTCGTGGTAATCAATAAGTTGATCAGTGAATTGGTAAATGAAATGGACAATAATGTACTCGATGGAAATTTCATTTTAGTGACTAAGTTCAGTTTGCTATGAATAGCTGTTGAACCTGCATTGATGGACTGTGAAATAAAGAGCCATGGAAACAGGCCGCTAATTAAATGGATGATAAATGGAACACCTACTACATCTTGATGTGATCCTCTTAAACCAAGTCCAAAGACGACATAGTAAAGAATCACCTGCATCAATGGTTGGAGAAAATTCCAGAATACTCCTAAATAATGATTGGAATACTGGCTCTTCATGTTATAGATGGAGAGCTTATAAATCAGCTCTAAATGCATGAGTTGTTCCTTAAACAGTGTGAGTAATTCTTTCATATAGACTCCTACAAAATAAGCAGAATACAGATGTATTCTGCCGTTTATTATTTAAAAAGTATAAAAGTTACCGTAGTTCAAATAACGTACTTCATCAAATTCAGTTTTAACGACATTCTTCGTATCGAAAATAATGGCGTCCCTCATGACTGAAAGTGCAGATTCTTCCAGCTGCTTGAATTCGGAGTGATCACTTAACACAAGAACGAGTGAACTATCAGTCAATGCAGTTTCCATATCCTGCTCGACAAAATCTAGTCGGACATGAGGATCATAAGCAGTGACGTTTAGATTCTCGTCTTTCAGCATTTTGTAAATATCAAATGCCGGAGATTCTCTAATATCATCCACATCTCCCTTATAAGTCAGGCCGAACACAGTCACTTTACGGCCACCCCTTCTTTTGAGGATTTCTTTCGTTTTAGAGACGACATAATGGGGCATCTGATTATTGATCTTACGTGCCACTTGAATGATATCTGAATTAATCGGGTCTTTAGCAATAATGAAGTAAGGATCTACGGCAAGACAATGACCGCCTACACCTGGACCTGGCTGATGAATATTGACTCGTGGATGTTTATTTGCCATTTCAATGACATCCAGCGCATTAATCTCCAGCATATTGCAGATTTTTGCTAGTTCATTTGCAAGCGCGATATTGACATCCCGGTATGTGTTTTCCATGAGCTTACTCATTTCTGCTGTTTTAGCGTCTGTTTCAATCATTTCACCCTGCACAAATGTACCGTATACCTTCTTACCTGCAGCGATACATTCTTTTGTCACCCCACCAATGATGCGGTTGTTGAAGATTAATTCGTGCATGATTTTGCCAGGCAGTACACGTTCAGGACAATGTACTAGAAAGATGTCTTCTCCAATAACGAAACCTTTACTCTCAATTAAAGGTTTCACAAAGTCATCCATTGTCCGAGGTGCAATCGTTGATTCAACGATGATTGTATTTCCTTTTTGGATTAATGGTAAGATCGTTTCAACTGCAGTCATGACCAAAGAAATATCACAGGACTTAAATTGATCGGCCATGTTAGGTGTCGGAACTGCGATAATAAAGCAATCTGCAGGTTCCGGGGTTGTTGTTGCTTTGAATTTACCCGACGCCAGTACTGCTTCAAAAGCTTCCTGTAAACCAGGTTCTTCTATATGAATTTTTCCGTTATTTAATGAATCGACTGCTTTCTGGTTGATGTCTACTCCTACAACGTCTACACCATGTTTCGCAAACATAATGGATGTCGGCAGCCCGATATAACCCAGGCCAATAGTTGTTAATTTCAAGAAAATCCCGCCTTTAAGCAATAATTAAGTTCTAACTTAAAGAATAAATTAATTGATTCACTCAATGTTGAAATTTACCGAACCTTTAAAATTATTTACAAAAATTCAACAAACTCAATATTAAGAACATAA
>CAACWR010000106.1_pt1 | contig 86544 bp, 99 predicted proteins | sample 2275701 | NCBI WGS metagenome assembly CAACWR01 (sample SAMEA5312467, study PRJEB27640) | indoor metagenome | biome: indoor environment; feature: uncontrolled; material: polymer concrete tiles wood | place: Germany | collected 2014-07-07
AGCGTGACATCGAGCGCCGCTGCTATTACACCCAGCTGATAACTCGACTGGTCTGGATAAAATATTTTGAAGAGATCTACCGTATCAATCGTATATTTAGGATCAAAATGCATCTCATATTTATTGAACAGCTGCATCAGAAAATTTAAATCAAAGTTAATATTATGTGCTACAAACACTCTATTTTGCAGCAGCTCCAAAATGCGCGGGGCAATCTGATCAAATGACGGGGCATCTCTCACCATGTCATTGTTGATGCCTGTCAGTGATTCGATAAATGGTGAAATCGTTTCATCTGTATAGATATAGCTGTCAAACTTCTGGATGATTTGATGATTGTCCACAATGACAATGCCAATCTGAATAATTTCATCTACTGCTGCATTATTACCAGTCGTTTCAATATCTACTACTGCAAGCTGCATGTTAATCCACCTGCATTTCTATATCAGCGCTGATAAATTGATGTCTATGACCAGTATCATCGACAACAATGAGTCGCCCGTCATCCATTATATCAATCGCTTCACCCATTATCTGCTTATTCCCTTCAGTGTATCGGAGCACCCTGCCCCAAATATTCGAATAGCTTTTGTACTGGTCTTTAATTTCATTAAAGTCATGAGTGAGAAATAATTGATAGTAATGTGCAAGCCGTCTACATAAAGACTCGAAAAACTGATAGCGATTGACTGCTGCGCCACTCTCGAGTGCAATACTTGTCGCCCTGTCTGTTAAATCATCCTGAAAATCACTCGCCTCGTGATTAAGGTTGATGCCTATGCCGCAGATAATATGCTTCACACTTGTTGAATCACCATTGATCTCTGTTAGAAACCCACATACTTTTCGATCATGAATATAAATATCATTCGGCCATTTGACCTCTGCTTTTACCCCGTATTCACTGCGGATTGTCTCTGCAATAGCAAGAGATATAAACAAATTGAAGGTCGTGATCTTCTGAAATGAGATCTGTGGATGGAACACGACGCTCATCCATAGTCCTTTCTTTCCTTGAGAATCCCAGACGCGATTGAATCTACCGCGGCCTTCTGTCTGTATTTCACTGATGACAATGAACGGCTCATCAGTTTCAAGCAATTTTTCCTGTGCAATTTTCTGTGTGGAAGTCACTTCTTGATAAACATGAATAGCGTTAAAATCAGTCGATGTCCTGATCATCAGTTTCATCAGATTATTGTCCCAGACGTCAGGGAAAGAGACGAGCTTATACCCTTTGTTCTGAACAGATCCAATGACAAATCCTTCCTGTTTTAAACTCTCGATAGTTTTCCATACAGCAGTCCTGCTGATATTCAGTTGTTCGGCTGCCTTCTGACCAGACACATAGTTGTCTTTATGGTCATAGAGATAGGACAGAATCTTATATTTATATTTTGACATGGTTATCTACCCACTTTAGTATATCTTTCTGACAATTCGGCAGTCTGCCGAGCACTATCAGTTCTTCTATTTCAAGAAGTATTTCTTTCAGCCAGCTTCCGCCTCTTCTATTGAGATGTGTCATCAAGTCATGGCCATCAATCATCATATCTGACCGTTCCTTGATGGGGAGTTGAACTAAAATAGCATTCACATCATCAACAGTCACGTTTACTTGTTCACCTAGTGCAGCAAGCATGTTCAAACAGTCTCCCGTCAATGTGCCGTAATGGTAGACCGTAAGCGGCAGTGGATGATTCTCCGACAGTTCTGTATAAATAGCACGCGCTGCTTTTATTCGCTTCACTTCATGATTCGATAACTTCAGCTGCGATATATCATGACAAGCAATCATGTCCTTGTATAGGCAATAGCCCATATAGGATTCAAAAGTCACTGCACGAACCGGCTTGTACAGCTGTTTCATCTGACTGAAGACTGGTATGGACTGGTATAAATATGTATGTTCCATCGTTGTCATCGCTGAAGCAGGATTTAATCCTGCTAACAGCTTCTTGACTTCCACGATGATACGTTCAATGGACACGTGACGCATCAGCGCACTGTGCGTCACCATTGCTTGTTTCGTTTGTGGTTCAATGGCAAAGTCTAAAGCACTTTGAAAGCGGCAGGCTCTAAGCATACGAAGAGCATCCTCAGAAAAGCGGTCATAAGCATTTCCCACTGCACGAATATATTTATTTTGAAGATCCTGTTGACCGCCGACATAATCAACCACTTGAAACTGCCTGTCAAGAGCCATCGCATTGATGGTGAAATCCCGTCTCAACAGATCATCCTTAAGTTCAGTCACAAAAAACACGTTGTCCGGCCGCCTGTAATCATCATAACTACCTTCCACTCTAAAGGTCGTCACTTCGTAAGAGTCACCTTCGTAAAGCACCATCATCGTGCCATGCTCCTTGCCTACTGGTATAGTGCGGCTGAAAATATGTTCAACCTCTTCCGGAGTGGCGCTCGTTGCTATATCCACATCATTGATGGGTATATTGAGCAGGTGATTTCTGACTGCACCACCGACAATGAAAGCACGGTGGCCATGTCTTTCCAGCTGTTCGATCAGCGGCACTGCTGTCTGCAATTTAGCGAGATTGTCCATTGATTAACTCCTGGTATAGCTGCTCATACTGATTGGTAATATGGTCAGAGGCAAATCGTTCATTGATATCAACCAGCATCTCTTCCTGTAATTTTCTGTAATACACATCATCTGTCAGTAATTTAACCGCATAACGGCTCGCTGCCTCTGTGTCTCCGACGTCTACAAGTAAACCTGTCTTGTCATGCTGGATGACTTCGCCGATGCCGCCAGCTCGTGTGCCGATACAAACGACACCACAGTACATGGCTTCAAGAAGAACAAGACCGAAGCTTTCCTTTTCTGACATCAGCAGGAATAAGTCAGACAATTGGTAGAACGGCGCTACCTGTTCCTGTTTTCCGATGAACAGCACATCATCCGCTATACCCAGTCGTTTCGCAAGCTGGCGCATTTTTGACAGTTCCGGACCGTCCCCGATCAGCAACAACTTCACTTTGAGTTGACTTCGTACTTTTTTGAAGGTTTGGATAATATCCTGAATTCGTTTCACTTTACGGAAGTTCGAGACATGTGTGATGACTTTATAATCATCAGGAATCGCATAATTTCGTTTTAATTCGGCATTCGTGTTCACTGTAAAATCTTTTTCGTTGATGAAGTTGTACACAGTGACAATATTTTTGTCAGGATTGATGACTTGCATTGTTTCCTCAATCAATGCATGACTGACACTCGTCACGACATCACTTTCTTCAATACCGAACTTAATGGCTTCACGCAGAGTGGAATCATATCCAAGAACTGTGATATCCGTCCCGTGCAGTGTGGTGACGATTTTGACATCTTTTCTGGCAATTTGACGCGCCAGTATACCACAGATGGCATGAGGGACTGCATAGTGCATATGGAGCACATCAAGATCATAGGCATTGATGACTTCAGCGATTTTTGTTGCCAGTGTGATGTCATACGGCGGATATTGAAAGACGGCATATTGGTTGACATCTACTTGGTGCAGCGTAATATTAGGCCGCTGAAACTGGATTCTAAAAGGAGTATTCGATGTAATAAAATGAACATCGTGGCCTCGTTCAGCCATCTTTAATCCCAGTTCTGTTGCAATGATGCCTGATCCACCCATCGTTGGATAACATGTAATTCCTATCTTCATACTATTCACCTAAACTTTCGTAGTAACTAATAATCGCACTGGCGCTGCCTTCATTCGTTGCTAACGGAACATCATAGACATCTGACAATCGCAACAGTGCAGAGACATCAGGTTCATGCGGCTGTGCAGTGAGGGGATCTCTGAAGAAAAATATCGCATCAATGTCCTGATTAGCGACAAGTGCTCCAATCTCCTGGTCTCCTCCGAGCGGACCTGATTTAAAACGATGGACATTCAATCCTGTCTGGTCAGAGACACGCTGACCAGTCGTTCCGGTCGCAAATAACTCATGTTTTTTAAATTCATCCAGATGCTGCAGTATAAAATTGACGAGCGCCTCTTTTTTCTGGTCGTGTGCAATAATCGCAAATTTCATTCTGTTCTCCTTTCAAAACGGTTTTTGTCCCTTGTATTGACTTTATCCATTGTGCGTTGAAAGTAATCCGTCAAATCAATGTCCATGGAGTTAGCCAGGCAAATCAGAACAAATAAATTATCGGCGAGTTCCATGCCAATGTCTTTTTCCTGTTCAGATAGTTTCTTTTGTTTGGGTCCATAGACATGGTTGATTTCGCGAGCTAATTCACCGACTTCTTCTGTTAACCGTACCATGTTTTCCATCGGAGAAAAATAACCTGCTTTAAACTGATTGATATACTGATCGACTTCATGCTGCATGTCTGCTAAACTTTTCATACATCCTCCTATTGCCTATCTATACCGTTCACGTTTATTATTAAATGGTAAAGGGGGTATCTATTTGCGTTTTACTATTAAGCCGTTGAACATTTTGATGATACTACTTGGAAGTTTTATCTTTAGTTTCGGCATTGTCAACTTTAATATGGCACACCATTTAACTGAAGGTGGCTTCACTGGTATCGCTCTTATATTATATCATTTATTTGACTGGAGTCCTGCTGTACTGAATCTAATTTTCAATATTCCGTTGTTCTTTGTCGGTTATCGTCTGCTCGGTAAGACGTCATTCATCTACACGCTGATCGGCACTCTGAGTGTATCAGTCTTCCTCTATTTGTGCGGACAGTTTCCTGCTCATATCAATCTTAAGGATGACTTGATGCTCGTTGCATTATGCGGCGGTGTGCTGATTGGTATCGGCCTCGGAATTATTTTCCGCTTTGGAGGGACAACTGGCGGCGTAGACATTGTTGCACGTCTCATGAAGAAATATTTTGATGTTGCTATGGGCAAAACGATGTTCATCTTTGATTGTTTTGTCATCCTTCTGACGTTACTGACAATCGGTGATTACAAACTGACGTTATATACACTTGTCTGTGTCTTCGTCGGTGCCAGAGTCATCGATGCGATACAAGATGCCGGCTATTCAGCTCGAGGTGCGTTAATCATTTCTGAACATTATGAACAGCTCGGAGACGAAATCAATAAGCAGCTGGAACGAGGGGTCACTCAAATTTCAGCGCAGGGACATTATTCTAAAGCAAACCGTCCGATGTTATACTGTGTAGTGCCTAAAAATGAAATCACTCGACTGAAACAACTGGTTCATGTGATTGATCCCCATGCTTTTGTCTCACTGCTTGAAGTCCACGACGTCCTTGGTGAAGGATTCACGCTGGATGAGAACAAACAGTTACTCGAACAAAACTAAAAAAGAACTCAACGTAATCGTTGAGTTCTTTTTTAGTTATTAGTCGCTGCTTCTTGCCAGCATAAACATTCTGACAAACTCTGCAACAGCAATAGCAGTTGCTGCCACATAAGTCATCGCAGCGGCAGATAAGACTGACTTCGCATGACGATATTCCTGTGCATCGACCATTTGAAGCTGTTGAATTTGATTCATCGCACGTTTACTTGCATCGAATTCAACCGGTAACGTTACGATAGAGAACAATACTGCAAATGCCATCAATGCGACACCCGCCCAGATTGCCATTGAACCGATACCACCACCAGTGCTTGAAATACTTGTTAATACCGCACCGATCATAATCAGTAAATAACTGAAAGATGTTCCTAAGTTAGCAAGCGGCAATAAGCTTGTTCTGAATTTCAAGAAACCATAGCCCGTAGCGTGCTGAATGGCATGCCCTACTTCGTGAGCAGCAATAGCAGTGCCTGCCACACTTGGTTGTCTGAAGTTAGATGGACTTAAGACGACACGTTTGCTTCTTGGATCATAATGGTCAGACAAAAAGCCTTGACCTTCAATAACTTCTACATCGTGAATCCCATTAGCAGCAAGTATTTCTTCTGCCACCTGCTTACCTGATTTACCTGAAGTTGATCTTACCTTAGAGTACTTATTATAGGTGGATTTTACTCGAGCCTGAAAATACATAGGTACTAACATAATCAATACAAAATATATAATATAACCCATTCATACACTCTCCTTTAATGTTATTTTATAAAGATGGTCAGATTAAGTCAAATGATATTATCTGATTAATTTTCTCCATAGTATCACTATCGGAATCACCGACAGCCAGAATGCAAAGTAACCGATATGACGAATATATTGTTCCAGCATGCTGTAAACTGGATACTGCATATAGACATAATCTATGACATCATTATGAAAGACCCAGATGATTGTTGCAAGTATATGCCACTTCTTAATTTTGAAAAATGGCAGAAATATGAACGCTTCTATTGCCATGATGCTATGGGACACACACAGCATCAATCCCATACTAGTCACCTCGCCAAGTTCAATAAAAGTAAATAGATTCATAACCACAGCCCAGACCCCATATTTAATGAGTGTCACAAAGGCAAGTGATTCCATAAGACCTGAATGTCTACCTAATACGATCAGTGTCAGTGCAATCACTAGAAATAAAGAAGCAGTCGGGCTGTCAGGTACAAACGGCATGAAATACCATTCTGTCCGTGACAGCTGTCCGCCGTACCAGTAATAGCCGTATAAAGTTCCAAGAAGGTTGCAAATCATTAAAAATATGAGGAAATATTTGTTCATCAACCAAAAGTAATACTGCTGTTTCATGTGGCCTCCCTATAAAAAAAGAGCCATCTTATCAGATGACTCCTAATGAATTATTTTTTGATTTCATTGCCATCTTCATCTGTTTCGTGAAGACCTTCGATGAATTTAGCAACCTCGTCAATTTGTTTATCAGTCAATGTATCTTTGAATGATGGCATTGCACCAGCACCATTTTCTACAAATCCTTTGACACCTGCTGCTGGAAGTTTTGATTCAACTAAGTTTGGACCAGCCCCGCCTGTCAATTCACCACCATGACAGCTTGTACAGTTCGATTTAATGATGTTTTCATAAGTTGGATCCGTTTTATCTAAGTTCGTAAATGAAATCGCACCTTGCGCTTCCTGCTTCTCCCAGTCATGGTAAGCAGAAGATTCCCATGTTGTATAGAAAATAATAGCAACTGCTGATAGCATTAATCCAGAAGCGATAGGACGTTTGTACCATTTACGTTCACGACCACGGTCTAACCATGGTGCAAGCAGTAAAGCACCAAAGGCAATACCCGGCAGCACGATAGCACCGAATGTATTGAATGGACCAGATGCGTAAGTATACTTCAGAATTTGGTACAAGAACAGGAAGTACCAGTCTGGAAGAGGTGTATAACCAGTATCTGAAGCGTCAGCTACACGTTCCAACGGTGAAGGATGAGCTACAGTCAAGCATAGAAATGCCACTAAGAATACTGCACCAGTCATCCATTCCTTCAGTAAGAAATCGGGCCAGAAACTTTCGGTTTTACCAGGAAATTCTGAATAATCTCTATTTAATTTGGCTTTCTTGTATTGTTTAATACGAGAGTCACCAACAAATGTCATACCTTTACCTTTATGCATTCCTCATTACCTCCTTTATAGTATATTCGGTCTTATAGTGGGCCTGAAATACCTTGTTTTCTGATCATGATAAAATGCGCCGCTAATAACGCGAATAAACATGCCGGCAGGAAGAAGACGTGGATAGCGAAGAAACGTGTCAATGTTTGAGCACCGACGATTTCCGGGTCACCAGCAAGCAATGTTTTCACCCATCCACCAATGAATGGAACGGCTTCTGCAATCTGCAGACCTACCTTTGTTCCAAACAATGCTTTCATATCCCATGGTAACAAGTACCCTGTGAAACTTAAACCAAGCATCACGAAGAAAATTAACACACCGACAACCCAGTTCAATTCACGAGGTTGTTTGTATGATCCTGTAAAGAACACGCGAAGTGTATGCAGGAACATCATCACGACAACTAAACTCGCACCCCAGTGGTGCATACCGCGGACAATGACACCAGCTGCAACATCATGCTGCAAGTAATAAACTGATTTCCATGCATTCACGATATCAGGAACATAGTACATAGTCAGGAACATTCCTGACAGCACTTGGATCACAGTAATGAAAAATGTTAAACCACCAAAACAATAGACGAAAGCAGAAAAGTGATAAGCAGGGTTGACATGCTCAGGCACTTCATGATCCGCGATATCACGCCAGATTGGTGTTACATCAAGTCTATCATCGACCCAATCATAGATTTTCTCGATCATTATTTACCCTCCTTATTTTGCTAACTCATTTGGATGCTTTTTACCGATTGTCAGCATGCCGCCTTTTTCGCCAGTTTCATACTGGTCAAGCGGTGCAAGTGGTGGTGTACCAGGAATGTTTTTGCCATTCTTCTCGTAACGACCATTATGACATGGGCAGAAGAATTGATTTGGATTCTCTTTGTCACCGTTCCAGTTGACTGTACAGCCCAAGTGCTTACATGTTGGTGAAAGTGCGACTACGTTATCGCCGTCTTTGTAAACCCATGCAAACGCAGTCACTTCGCTTGTATACCATGCGTCTTTTTGTTCGAACTTAAAATCTACTTTAGTAGGTTCTTCTTTAAGTTCTGATATTTTGACGCTTGTTGTTATCATACCGCCTGCAGAACCTGATTTGAAGACTGGATCCAATGCAAATCGACCCATCGGCAAAACGATACCTGCTGCCATAAATGACCCAACTCCCATCAGGGAATAGTTTAAAAATTGGCGTCTTGTGACACGTTGGCTCATTTAGATTTCCCCCCTCTAACGCTTCTTTTTCTTAAAAATATACTAGGACATATCAATTTTAGCCTAATAACTAATGATGGTCAATATAATGCCGGAAATAAGTCGATTAAATAACGTTACTTATTCCACATCTTAATAATTTCACGCATCAGATCTTTCACTTGATTATCTATCATGTCTTCCTTGAATTCATCGTGCATCGTTTCCAGCGGGAATATATTAACTTTAAAATGATGTTCAGTAGTCTGCAGTTTACTGGACATTGCTGTAACAAACATAATATTTTTCAAGCCGTAGCTTTTCAACTGTTCAGCGATGACCGTTGTCAATGTATAATCTTCCTGCACTTGTACCGGTGGAATCAGCAGCACGCGACCTTTGAATTGATTTTCAACCTGCATCGTCATCAATTGAATGATTTCGTACTGGTCGACTATCGTCATCAACTGACCTCTATAGTCCACATCGATAACTGGAATAATCGCTGTGTCGATGTATTCCAGCTGATGTTTGATTTCTTTTAGATCTCTGTAATTAAATAACATCGTGTCAGTCCTTTAGTTTTTTAATAATAGTACTGAAATAGTCAAAATCATCTTTATCATGAAGTAACAGTGACATATCTACTTTTTCGCTGATTATCTCAGCCAGCCGCTGCCGTTCTAATGGGTTTAAATACGCAAAGCTGTCCGGCATCTGTCGTCTATCGATCAGCGCAACCAATCGTTCATAATACTGCAATTCATTGAATTTAGGTTCATGGAAAGCAAAATAAAAATAGAACTCTCCTTCAATTTCATTTAACAGATGAAAAATAACATCGGCCTCTGTAATAATTCTACCTTTGTAATGAAACAACAGCTGATGTGAATGCGTCAATGTCAGTCCTTCTGACAGTTCGCCTGCAGGACTGACAAATACAAAGTGCTCAAGCACTCTGTGATCCTTAAGAAAGTTAAGCACCCATACGGTTTCTTTCTGATCAATCAAGTAATGATAGAGTGCATACTTCAGAAGTCCTCGACGCCGTTCAACGACGTTGAGCATAGAATTATCTGTCATAAGGATCAAAACCTGGGTCTAATTTAACAAGCTGCTCACTGATAGGAGATGCGTCCTGGCCGATTTCCAGCAGGTAATTGTAGTAGTCATGAAGAAAATCAATATTTTCATTCAGATCACTGTAAGCCTGTTCATAAAAATGTCTGGCTTCTGTATCGCGTTCAAGCTGCTGATAACTATAAGCAAGATTCCATTTGACGATAGGGTCGACATCATCCTCATCAATCAATGAAAACAGTCTTACGGATTCTTCGAACATCTCGTTTTCTTTGTAGTAGTCAGATAAAAGAAGCGCAGCCTCCGTATAAGAGGGATCGATAGTGAGTGCTTGAATTAAATATGGTTCAGCTTCCTGATTTTTTACATGCAGCATTACACGCGCTGTATCCACGAGCAGCTCTTTGAAGAATTCATTCAGTGCAAGTCCTTGTTTACCGACGATGATGGCTTCATCGTACAATCGCTCTGCTTCATACAAATTGACGAGCAGTAAATACGCCTGCATATAGTCAGGGTCTTTATCCAGTAATGTTGTTAAAACTTGGATGGCATCCGGCAGATGATCATTCTTTTCTAAAGCGATGGCCTTTTTAAAGAAATCATCACTCGTCATCTCTTTCTCTTCCAGCTTGCTGTAGTACTGCTCAGCTTCTTCGTAGTTACCGCTCTGCAGCATCGCATCAGCAAGGCGGCTGTTGATATTGACCTGGTTAATGACCGATTCACCATGATTCAGCAAAGTTTCATATCTTCTTGCTGCCTGTAAATATTCACCGTCATAATAGAACAGTTCTGCAAGTGCGAATGTAATGATCAGTTCATCCGGTGCCATCTCTTCTGCAGTCCTCAACTTATCAAGTGCTACTTCTACCATTCCTTGCTGCTGGTAGACATCCGCTTCCAGTAAGTACCGTTCTGTTGTAGGCGGTGCATGATGAAGTACTTCTAGTGCCTTGTCAACTTGGTTTTCATCGATGAGTCCTTCGATATAATAGACCAACAGTTCAATTTCGTCAGGAAATTGATGGTAGAGGACATCAAAAATCTTCATTCCTTGAGGCACTAGACCATATTGATACAATGTTTCTCCTAGAATAAACAGTCCTTCATGATCATCGGAGGTTAAAACTTCATTTACCTCTTCATCAATGGACTCAATGTGCTGTAAATGTACTTTATCTATAATCTGATAGACATCCATTATTGTGCTCCTAACTTATTCATTGTCTCCATAAAGTCGGGAAACGATACTGCGATACTTTCAAATCCTTTAATTGTAACGGGTTCATCAAGTAACAGACTGGCTGTTGCAAGCATCATGCCGATTCTATGATCGCCCCGGCTGTCCGTCACGTCTTGTCGAGCCGTTCGACCGGGTTCAATTATCATACCATCATGAGTAGCAGTCAACTTAAATCCTAACTTCCTAAGCTCTTCGACAACTGCATCAATTCGGTTCGTTTCTTTGACTTTCAGTTCTTCTGCATCCTTTATCATACTCGTGCCGTCTGCCTGTGTCATCAATAATGCAATAATCGGCAGTTCATCAATCAATCTTGGTATTAGATCGCCTTCGATAGTAATAGGAAGCAAATGTTCAGTATAACGAACTCTGATGGTCGCTGTCGGTTCACCGGTAGATGTGACGTCAGTGACTTCTATATACCCCCCCATCCTTTTGATGACGTCTATCATTCCATCTCTCGTGGTATTGATGCCAACATGGTTAAGCACCACATCACTACCTGGTGTTATCAGAGCAGCTGCCATTAAAAAGGCGGCAGACGATATATCACCCGGCACAGTAAAATCACCAGCCTTCAGCTGTTCGACAGCCCCAGGCGGCAGAGTTATGGTATGATCGTCTACTGAGATGTCAATCCCATAGACTGGAAACATGGTTTCTGTATGATTTCGTGTTTTAACCCGCTCAGTAATGATGACAGGCTGCTTGGCATATAATCCAGCAAATAGAATAGCAGATTTCACTTGAGCGCTGTCAACAGGCATCTCATAATGAATCCCGCTGACTACAGAAGGTTCAATCAGCAATGGTGTTCTGCTGTTATTGTGGCTGCCTGTTATTCTGACACCCATAGCCGTCAGCGGATCAATGATACGTTCCATCGGACGTCTGCCGATAGATGCATCTCCAGCTAATATCGTTCTAAAAGGCATGCCGCTCATGACTCCTGCAAGCAGGCGGGTAGTCGTACCCGAATTACCTGTATACAGCACTTGGACGGGTTCTTTGAAATTCTTAAATCCTTCAGACGTCACTGTGACCTGCTCATCGCTTACTGTAATAGCCACACCCAGCCTTCTGAAGACATCAATAGTCGACAGACAGTCTTCACCGAGCAGCGGCCGTCTGATGGCAGAAGTCCCTTGCGCTAGAGAACTCAGTATAATCGCGCGGTGTGTGATTGATTTGTCGCCCGGAACAGAAGTAGATCCTTGTAATGGGCCAGTTAATTTAATGGTCATCATATCCTCCTAATAATGACGTTAACTGCTGAAAGGCCAGCAACAGCTCATGATAACCGAAGCTTTTCATATACGGCCTATCTTCAAGCAGTACAAATTGAATATATTCATCTTTATTTTTTTTATCTTTTTTCATCAAATCATAATAACAGGAGAAATCATCAAAACGCGGTAGAGGGAGGTGCAATGCGTGAAACCACTTCAGCAGCTGCAATGGATGCCTCCCAGACAGTATCTCCATGTAGAGAAGCCCGATCATCACAGCATGACCATGAGCAATCTTATGCTTAAACTCTACTGCGTGGCCGAATGTATGCCCTAAATTTAAATAGCTTCTCATTCCATGTTCATATTCATCTGCCACTACTATATCGAGCTTCTTCTTAATGCCCGCCATTATCCAATGTTCCATCCGATTGAGCTGATTGAGTTCGAATGAAGTCGGGATGTCATGCTCAAGCTGCTGTCTTACTTCTTCGGATTCAAGCATCGCATGTTTAATGACTTCAGCAAAGCCGCTTAATTTTTCGTTGTAGGATAATGAGGTCAAAAATGACAGATCGTAATAAACACCAGCCGGGCGTTTAAACGCACCTATCAAGTTCTTTCCTGCATGACTGTTGATTCCGGTCTTTCCGCCGACACTCGAGTCATGCGCGAGAATGGTCGTCGGTACTTGTATAAAATCAACACCTCGCAATAACGTCGCTGCAATAAATCCTGCGAAGTCTCCTACGCTTCCACCGCCAACTGCAATAACAACCGATTGACGAGACACACCTGATGCAAGGATAGCCTCAATAACAGCTGAATATTCCTCGATAGTCTTCAGACGTTCTCCTCCATCTACTTCGAAGACAAGGTCCGGCTCTTTAATCAATTTTTTAATTTTTTCGTGGTGATAATGACTCACTTGTTTGTCGATAATATATATATAATGCTGGTAATGATTGATTTCACTAAGTTTTGCTAACGCCATATCTCCGATGACAATCGGATAATTGCGATCAGAATAAGTGGTCGTCAGTTCCATTAAAACTCCCTCACTTCATCTCGGTAGCGATTCACTTGCGCTATCAGCTGTTCCATATGATTAGACTGGAACTCTTCGAGCACTGCACGTGCAATTTCAAAGGCAACGGCATGTTCACAAACAATGGAAGCGGCAGGCACAGCACAGCTGTCTGACCGTTCAATACTTGCCTGATAGGTTTCTTTCGTAGCGATATCGACAGATGGAAGCGGCTTATACAGCGTTGGGATGGGTTTCATGACAGCATTTACTGTAATAGGCATACCATTAGTCATTCCGCCTTCAAATCCACCAAGATGATTACTTAAGCGGTAATACCCTTCGCTCTCATCATAGGCAATAGGATCTTGGACCTCACTGCCAGGGAGACTGCTCAACTTGAAGCCTTCTCCAAAAGATACGCCCTTGAATGCATTGATGCTGACGACACTCTGTGCAATGCGGCCGTCAAGCTTCCGGTCGTAATGGACATAGCTCCCGAGTCCAGGTGGACAATTGATCACAGTGACTTCCACTTCTCCCCCAATTGAATCACCCGCTTTTTTTGCGGCATCAATTCGTTCCCGCATCTGTTCCGCTACAGCTGCATCCAAGCATCTGACATCATTGCTATCATTTCCTGCTGCTATTTCGGCCCAAGTATACTGTCCGTCATCTTTAATGCCGCCAATTTCTTTGACACGACTGATGATCTGAATACCCAGCTGTTTAAGCAATATCTTCGACACCGCACCGACAGCAACCCTTGCAGCTGTTTCACGGGCGCTTGAACGTTCAAGAACATTTCTCAGATCACGATGGTTGTATTTCATCCCGCCAACCAAATCTGCATGGCCAGGTCGTGGTTTTGTGATGACCCGCTTCATCTGCTCTTGTGCTGATTCATCAATCGGCGCTGTTCCCATAATTTTCAGCCAGTGTTTATGGTCATCATTCGTAACAACAAGTGTAATAGGACTTCCCAGTGTATAACCATTTCTGACACCAGACATGATTTCAACAGTATCCTTTTCAATCTGCATGCGTCGGCCGCGACCATAGCCTCCCTGCCTTTTGAGGAGTTCTTCAGTAATTTCTTCTGCTGTCAGCTGAAGATTAGCTGGAATTCCTTCAATGATGACGGTTAATTGTGGGCCATGTGATTCGCCCGCTGTTAAAAATCTCACATTTACTCATCCTCTCACACTTTTAAGTACTCATAGTTTACCATAAAATAAAAAAGTCGTGCCTCAGCACGACATTAAATATTAATTAGTATACCCAAGTGGCATTGACTAAATTGTAGTCTACTAACTCTTCTTCTTTGAACCATAAAGCAATTTCTTTATTGGCAGATTCCACTGAATCAGAACCATGAATGATATTTTTTCCTACTGTCAGACCGAAGTCACCGCGAATTGTGCCTGGCAGCGACTCAGAAGGATTCGTAACACCTACTAATGTACGGCCCACTTGAACAACATTATCTCCTTCAAGTACCATCGCAAAGACTGGCCCCGAAGTAATGAAGTCAACAAGTTCTCCGAAGAATGGTCGTTCACTATGTTCACCATAATGTGTTTCAGCTAACTCTTCTGATACTGTCATCAGTTTAGCGCCTACAATTTTAAGGCCTTTATTTTCAATACGTTTGACGATTTCACCGATTAAATTGCGGCCGACACCGTCGGGTTTGATCATTAAAAAAGTTCTTTCCATCATTATCCCTACCTTTGTTTAATATAAATCCAAAAATAGTTTACCATTGAAAACGATTTCTTACAACGTCTAATGAGTCCGCTGTGTCAACCTAGTCAGAAGTTTCATCATTTTTGCACGGGCAGGTGTTTCTGGAAGCTGCAGTAAATGTTCATGAGCCTTACGAGAATAAGTGGCACTGATTTCGAGTGATTCTTTGATGCCGTACTGACGGACAGACTGGATGACCTGATCAAAATACTGGTCTGTCTGATCGGGATGAAGCTCTGTCATCAGTTGTTTTAAATGGGCATCATGACTGAGAGCAACCATCAGTGGAAGGGTCACATGCCCATTTCTAATATCACTGCCAACGGGTTTCCCAAGCTGCTCTTCTGTGCTGGTGTAATCGAGCACATCATCGATAATCTGAAAACTCATTCCAACAAAATGGCCGAATCTACCTAAATGATAGATATGTTTGTCAGAAGCCCCGGTACTCATGCCACCAAGTTTACAGCTTGCTTCAAGTAGGATAGCCGTCTTTCTGTTGATTCGCCGCAAGTATTTTCTGAAAGTGACGTTAGTTTGATACTGGTCTTCCAGCTGAGCGAATTCACCATAGCTCACTTCGAGAATGACATCAGCAAAATACTGGTGATAGCGTTCATTGTCAATATCAGCAATTAAATTCAATGCAGCCGCCAGAAAATAATGCCCTGTCTGAATCGCAACAGGCGCATCCCATTCCTCATGAACAGCATTCACGCCCCGGCGCTTAGCACTGTTATCGATATAATCGTCATGGACAAGGCTTGCCATATGTATGATCTCAAGCGCAGTCGCTGTTTTTATCAGTGTTTGGTCATTAGTACTCCCAAACGTACCTGACAGCAGTACAAAATAAGGGCGAATTCTTTTACCGCCTGATGTCAGTATATGTTTCCCTGCCTCATTCAATAATGAATAGTCATCATTGATGACATCATTTAATAAAGATTCAACTTCTTTGATGCTTTCGTTCATAGTGACCATCCTTAATGTGGTTTGTAACCGATATGCATAGCGCTCACGCCACCAGTAAATCCTTTGAACTCAATATTGACGAATCCTGATTCAGCGAATAATTTTGCCAGTTCGAACTTGCCGGGGAATTCGAAAGCCGACTGCTGCAGCCAGTTGTATTCATTTTCAGACTTAGCAAAAACTTTACCGAATAGCGGCATAATGAATTTGAAATAAACTTGATAACCCTGCTTGAATAACGGCATCGTCGGCTGGCTTGTTTCAAGACAGACAACCATACCGCCGGGCTTGACGACACGGTACATTTCTTTCAGTGCCTGCAGATAATCAGGTACATTTCTGAGACCAAATCCAATCGTCACATAGTCAAACTGATGATCGTCAAACGGAAGTTCCATCGCATTGCCTTGTACTAAATCGATGTTGTTGATCAATGCACATTTTTCTTCAGCAACTTTCAGCATATTTGCACTGAAGTCAAGTCCTGTAACATGACCTTTGTCACCGACTGCTTTAGATAATTGAAGTGTCCAGTCTCCTGTTCCGCAGCAGACATCCAGTGCTTTAGCACCTCGTTTTACCTGCATGCGTTTCATTACTTTTTTACGCCAGCTTTTATGTTGATTAAAACTGATGATATCATTCAAGCGATCATATCGTGTAGAGATATTCTCAAACACTCCGTGAACGAGTTCTGTCTTTTCTTCCTGTGTTTTCGGCATTTCCTGTCTACTCAATATTGCACCTACTTTTATTTTTATTATATGTTGATTCATTCAGCAATGCATTAATCTCATCATGACTCAATGTGGTGAACGGAGCAACAAAAGCGGTTTCGATTTTTTCAATCAAATTTATATCGCCGCTCTCCTTGTACTGTGACTTCCAGACATTCTGATCTTTTACTGTCTGAGTTAATCGCTTAAATTGCTCAGGATTGAACTGCTCAGCCATATAGCGGTAAAATAATGCACTTAACAGATCGGTCGTCAGTAAAGCGGTCGCTTTATTGTCATGGGTGATTAGATCTGCAAAACGCATACTGGAATCAATCGCTATCACTGCCTTTTTGACATTACTGCTGATTTCCAGTCGTTCAACGATTGCTGCTATGTAAGGATTGATTTCAGGGCACGTATATGATGAGTACCGCTGTTCCAGCAATTGATTATCATGTTTGTATTGTGCAATGAAATCCATCGTTATTCCTCCAGTCATTACTTGTATATTATAACTTAAATATAAGATAGTTAAACAAAAAAACTCAAAATAAAAAAGCCCGTAAACGGGCTTTTTTAAAAGTCACAATTATTTAACTGCGTCTTTCAAAGCTTTACCAGCTTTAAAACCTGGAACTTTGCTTGCTGGAATTTCGATTTCTTTACCAGTTTGTGGGTTACGCCCTTTACGAGCAGCACGCTCACGAACTTCAAAGTTACCAAAACCGATTAATTGAACCTTCTCACCATTAGCTAATGATTTTTGAATTGATTCAAAAACAGCATCTACAGCTAAGCCTGCTTCTTTTTTAGTTAAATTAGCATTTTCAGAAACTGCATTGATTAAATCTGTTTTATTCACGTCAATTCACCTCCCCAAAGGTTATGTAATGATAAATGTTTATCATTATGTTATGACTTTAACATAACAAACGTTGACACTGCAACGTTTATTGTCAGTTTAATCGTACTTTTAATTAGTTATTGCATGCGATTTAAAAATAGGTTCGTTTTTATCGTCCACTGTATAGGGCACGCTATAGGCAGGCAATATTGCCGAATCATCGTAAAGGATATGGCGGATGTCTGATCCCTGTTTCAGTTTTAAATGGTCTTCCTTTATTTTTTTACCAAGATCAACTTTGTAATCGATGATGAAGTCATTGCCGCCATTGATATAGACCGGTAATGCTTCTCCGCTGTAAGGACTGTTGACAGTAGGATATTCATCAAGTCCATATTTTTTATAATCGATTTCATAGACATTCGGTCCGACTTTCTTTTTAAGAGGAAGCTCATTGTTTTTAACATTAAGGCGTATTCTTAAATCTTTCAATACTTCTGACGTACGAAGATCAACCAGTTTTACAGTCGGATCATCTTCAACATCCATCAGAACATATTGGAAATAACCCCCTTTTTCAAATGAAGAACCTGGCAGTTGAGACAAATATTTCGGTGACAGTTTCTCAAAATCAATCGGATGTTTGACATATAAGTCGTAACTGTCATCGCGGTCTTTAATAGGAAGCAGTCCATCATTATCCTTTTGATACTGATCGACAGCAGTCTGAACCATGTTCAGCTGGTCTGACGGTGCCACTTGATTTTCAACCCGCTGCTCTTCAGGGTAGAGACAGCCGGACAATAACAATACAGGCAAAATAAGAAGCATTATACGTTTAAGCATGGTTGGAACCACCTAATACAACAACCATTAACAACCCGCTGATAATCAGACTTAAATAAGCACTAATGGTGAACACAGTTGACAGCACTTTGTTCTTGACCTTGAACCTTGCTAAATAAATCAGTGTCATCGCTAACAACATTAAACCTAATGAGTAGAAAGACACCCACATTAAATCCATTCTAGAAATATTAAACATGACAGTCACCTATTCATTTGTTTTTTCGCGATTCATTAAAGTTTTGACATTGGCTTCCAATGGTTCATCATTGAATAGCACACCGTATAAAGATTCCGTAATCGGCATCTCGACATCGTATGAACGAGCCAGTTCATAAGCCGCTTCCGTCGTACGCACACCTTCAACGACCATGCCCATTTCAGTTAAAGCATCCTCTAACGATATTCCTCTGCCAAGCATGTTGCCGCATTTCCAGTTTCGAGAATGGACAGATGTACACGTGACAATCAAATCACCGATGCCTGCAAGCCCTAGGAAAGTCATAGGATCGGCACCCATCTTTGTACCGAGTCGTGTGATTTCCGCGAGCCCTCTTGTCATTAGAGCCGCTTTCGCATTATCACCATATCCCAGCCCATCAGTAATTCCAGCCGCTAGTGCAATAATATTTTTAAGGGCACCCCCTATTTCTACACCAATCAGATCATCATTAGTATATACTCTGAAATAATCACACATGAATAAATCCTGTACTTCTGTTCGAATGGCCTGATCATTTGATGCGACAGCAACCGTTGTCGGTTGTTTCAAAGCCACTTCTTCAGCATGACTAGGTCCACTGAGTACCCCCACACCGCCGAACCACTCAGGACTTATTTCTTCTTCTATCATTTCTGAAATACGTCTGAATGTATGAGGTTCTATACCTTTTGACACATGAACGAATAGCTTTGGTCGGTCTGCCTGCTGATTAATCTGCTGACATACTCCTCTGATGGCCTTCGTTGGAACTGCTACAATGATCATGTCACTAAAATCCATCGCTGCTTTCAAATCAGCAGTAGCACGCATACCGTCGTTCAACGTGATACCGGGTAAATATTTGTGATTGGTACGAGAATCATTTAACTCAGCGACAGTCTGCTCAGTTTTACCCCACATCATTACTTCATGTCCGTTATCCAATAGAACATTAGCCAGTGCTGTGCCCCAACTTCCTGTTCCAAGTACTGTTATTGCTGTCATATCAAATTTCCTCCTAATTACGTTTCCTTGCGATTAAATGAATCGGTGTCCCTTCAAATCCAAAGGCATCACGAATTCTGTTCTCTAAGAAGCGCTGATATGAGAAGTGCATCATTTCTACATCATTGACAAAGATAACAAATGTCGGCGGCTCAATAGCGACCTGCGTACTGTAGAAGATGTTCAGTCTGCTGCCGTTATCCGTCGGCGTCGGATTCATGGCCACTGCATCTGTAATCACTTCGTTAAGCGTGCTGCTCTGGACGCGTTTTTTATGGTTTTCACTTGCCATGTTGATCAGCGGGAACAAAGTAGTCAAACGCTTTCTTTGAAGTGCTGAAACAAAGGCGATCGGTGCATAGTCGAGAAACTGAAAATGCGCTCGAATGTTATCCTCAAATTTTTTCATTGTTTTGGAATCTTTGTCTACGGTATCCCACTTATTGACGACGATGATAACTGCTTTACCTGCCTCATGAGCATAACCTGCGATCTTTTTATCCTGTTCAATGATACCTTCTTCAGCATCAATGACTACAAGAACTACATTGGATCGTTCAATGGCACGGAGTGCCCGCAGCACAGAGTAGCGTTCTGTTGCTTCATAGACTTTTCCCTTTTTACGCATTCCTGCCGTATCGATCATCACATATTCCTGGTCTTCATACGTATAGACCGTATCGATGGCATCACGTGTTGTGCCCGCAATTGGAGAGACAATGACACGCTCCTCACCAAGAATGCTGTTGATCATACTCGATTTACCGACATTCGGACGGCCAATCAAACTGAATTTAATGACATCATCATCATATTCAATATCGCTGTCTTCAGGAAAATGTTTACTTGCTTCATCGAGCAGGTCACCGAGCCCAAGCCCATGAGAACCGGAAATCGGAAACGGCTCACCAAAACCTAAAGAATAAAAGTCATAAATATCCGCTCTCATTTCAGGATTATCGACTTTATTGACGGCAAGGACTACAGGTTTACTGGATTTATACAGCAGCTGAGCCACGAATTCATCATCACGTGTCACACCATCACGACCATTCGTCATGAATATGATGACATCTGCTTCATCTATTGCGATCTCAGCCTGTGCACGAATCTGTTCTTGAAACGGCTCATCTCCAAGCTCGATGCCTCCTGTATCTATTATATTAAATTCGTGTGTCAGCCAGTCGCCGCTTGAATATATACGGTCACGTGTCACTCCTGGCGTATCTTCGACGATTGAGACACGTTCGCCGATGATTCGGTTAAATATAGTTGATTTCCCGACGTTCGGACGGCCGACTATTGCTATTGTTGGTTTAGTCAATCTTGTTCTTCCTCTCAATTAATATCCCATCTATTTTATCATATCTTGAATTGTTATCATAATTAAAAAAAGTAACGCCGAAACGTTACTTTAATAATGGATCTTATTATAATTTTAAATCTTTGAATTTGTCGCCGAACATATCACCTAAAGTCGGTGCATCATCGTCTTGACGGCTGTCATTCAAATATGATGTATCATAATCGTCAGACTGCTCTTCAGTTGCTTTAATGGATAGGCCGATTCTCTGATCTTCCTTGTTGATATCAAGAATTTTCACTCGAACTGTCTGGCCGACTTCAAGGACATCTGATGGGTTAGCAATGTGGTCATGGCTGATCTGTGAAATATGCACAAGTCCTTGAAGACCTTTTGCGATTTCAACAAATGCGCCAAACGCAGCAAGTCTCATCACTTTACCATCGACGATATCGCCCACTTTGAACTGCTCATCAATTGTTTCAAAAGGTCCAGGTAAAGCATCTTTGATCGATAATGAAATACGCTCAGAATCTTCATCCACGTTAAGAATTTTCACTTGAACTTCCTGACCGATTTCAAGTGCGTCTTCTACTTTTTCAAGACGGTCATGAGTGATTTGTGAAATGTGAACCAGGCCGTCCACATCACCAATATTGACAAATGCACCAAAATTAGTGATACGTGCGACTTTACCTTTGACCATTGAACCTGTTTCAAGAGATTTCAATGATTCAGTACGTTTTGCTTTGTTCTCTTCTTCTTCAATCGCTCTGTGATTTAAAATCACACGGTTCTTCTCTTGATCAAGCTCTTCAATCTTAAGTGTCAATTGACGGCCTTGATAATCAGAGAAATCTTCAATATACTCAGTTGAAATTAAAGATGCTGGAATGAAGCCACGTAAGCCGACATCTACAACTAAGCCGCCTTTGACTACTTCTTTAACTTCTGCTTCGATTGTTTCATTATTCTCAAATTTCTCACGTAATGAGTCAAATGACTGTACTTCATCTAATTTACGTTTAGATAGAATATAGTGGCCATCTTCTTCTTTATCTTCAATTTTAGTGACAAATGCTTCGATTTCGTCTCCTTCAGAAACTGCTTCCTCTGCTTTGTCGATGTGCAGACTTGTTAATTGGCTGATTGGAATGATACCGTCATATTTTGCACCATCGATATGCACTACAACGTGCTTATCTTCGATTTTTTGAACAGTACCTTTTACTTTATCGCCTTCATTGATCTCACTTATCATGTTTTCATTAAATTCTTCAGTCATCGTTTCGTCCTCCTAATAATAAATCTTCCATATTAAACTTCTTATAATATGGGCCAAAAGTCAAGGAATACGCCTTTACTGGAGACGTTCCTTAGCAAGTGTCATAATTCTATTCGTGACATCTTCAATCGACAGTCCTGTTGTATCTATTTCGACTGCATCGAATGCTTTAGTCAACGGAGAAATGTCCCGTGTCATATCAAGGTGATCACGATGAGCAATATCTGCCTTAAGCTGTTCAAAAGAACTGCCAATTCCTCGTGCATTGTTGTCTAGTAGACGTCTATTCGCCCGCTCGTCAACTGATGCGACCATGTAGATTTTCAGTTCAGCATCCGGTATAACAGTCGTCCCGATATCCCGTCCGTCCATCACGACACCTTTGTCAAGCGTCATCATCTGTTGAAGTTTCACTAAATAGGCCCGAACTTCTGCTTGACTGGCTACAAATGAAACTTGTTCAGTGACATCGTTTTCCCGTATTCTTTCCGTGATGTCCTCCCCATTTAACAGGACGCGCTGACCGTTATCATTGATCAATTTGATCTCCATCTGATTGACCAGTTCACTAAAAGGGATGTTCTGTTCAGTCAAGTGCGCCAGTGTGATGGCTCTATACATAGCGCCGGTATCAACATATACCATGTTCAGTTCAGCAGCTACCCGCTTAGCGATTGTACTTTTACCTGCTGCTGCCGGACCATCTATTGCGATATTTATCTTTTTCATAACGTAACCTACCTTGTTGTTTAATCTTATTTATTTTATCATAGAAATAAACGCAATGTAATAAGGAGGCAGGTATGAAGAAATTATTAGTGCTCCACACAGGTGGCACCATCAGTATGTCGGAAAACAAGGAAGGCTATGTCACAACCAATACAGAGAACCCTGTATCAGATATTGGCAGCGTCCGTGCCCTCGCAGACATTACGGAAATCAATCCTTTTCAGATTCCTTCACCGCACATGTCACTGCATCATATGAACGAACTAAGAAAAACGATTGTGAGACATGTCAATGAAGACAACTATCATGGGGTCGTCATTACACATGGCACAGATACGCTTGAAGAAACAGCTTATTTTCTTGACCTGACGTTGAATGTCTCAATTCCGATCATTTTAACGGGCGCTATGCGTTCGTCCAATGAAATCGGTTCAGATGGTCTCTATAATTACATCGCTGCGATTCGTACGGCCTGTGATGACCATGCGAAAGGTAAAGGCGTACTGGTCGTATTTAACGATGAGATTCACAGCGCAAAAAATGTCACAAAGACACATACATCAAATACAAGTACATTCCAAAGCCCGAACTATGGACCGCTGGGTATCATCACTAAAAACCATATTTATTTCCATCATCTACCGATCATCAATCAACCACTTGTCAAAATCGATGAAGCTGTTAAGGTCGGTTTAGTCAAGGCTCATTCAGATTTAGATGCCGAACTTCTTAATTTCTTCAATGAAGCTCACTATAACGGTGTCATTATTGAAGCATTAGGACAAGGGAACCTTCCGCCCAGCGCTCTGCCAGGCTTACATCAGTTGTTGACCAATGATATTCCTGTTGTTTTAGTCTCCCGCTGTTTCAATGGTATTGTAAGCAGCAATTATCAATATGAAGGCGGCGGCTATGAACTTCACCAGCAAGGAGTTATTTTCTCCAATGGACTGAATGGCCAAAAGGCAAGGCTCAAACTTATCGTAGCATTAAGTAACGGTCTGACAGGTGATGCACTGACTCAATATTTCAGTATATAAATAAATCACGGCAAAATAGCCGTGATTTATTGATTGCTTGCTTTTCGTTGTTTGATTGCTTCAGCAATCATCCCCCCATGAAACTTTCCATTTTCAATAAAAATCGTATTAGCATCATTGCCTGCTGCGATAACTCCTGCAATAAACAAATTAGGAACATTAGTTTCCATCGTTTCTTTGTTATAATAAGGCGCTGTTCCGTAATCATTAGTGACAAGCTGAATTCCAGCTGCTTCAAGAAATTCATAATCCGGATGATAACCGATCATCGCAAAGACATGGTCATTATCTATAGTATGCGTTGTTTCGTCTGTCGTGAATGTGACAGTCTCATCAGTAATCTCATCAACCACAGCATTGAAGTACATATCGACCTTCTCATTTCTGACAAGCGAATCAAATACGGGCAGTATCCATGGTTTTATACTTTTAGAATAGACGTCACCCCGATAAATCATCGTAACGTCTGCTCCCGCCTTCTCAAGTTCAATTGCCGCATCTACTGCTGAATTCTTACCACCGATAATCAATACTTTTTTATTGAAGTACGGATGCGCTTCCTTGAAATAATGATGCACTTTCGGCAGCTCTGCTCCGACTGTATCCAGAACATTCGGTTGGCCGTAATAACCAGTCGCAATCGTCAAATAGCGGCAGCGATAGCTATCTTTTGTCGTCGTAAGTTCAAATCCCTCTGCTGTAGACTTCACTTCAAGTACTGTTTCATCTGTATTAATGTTCAATTGATAATGTTTTACAACTGAACGGTAGTAAACCAGTGCTTGATTTCTTCTCGGTTTGTGCTCTTCAACGATAAAAGGAATATCGCCGATACCCAGTTTTTCGCTCGATGAAAAGAACGTCTGATGCGTCGGATAGTTATAGATGGCCTGTACCACGTTCCCTTTTTCAATAATCAATGTGTCAATTCCCAGCTTCTTCTGTTCAATCGCTGCAGAGAGTCCACACGGTCCTGCACCAACAACGATACTTTCAATAACTTTCAATGATTACACCTTCCTAAAAAAAAGAAGCTCAAAACGAGCCCCTTAATTTTCTTGAATATCTAAAATCTTAAATCCATGATTTGTTAAATACTTTGTAAATTTCTTGATATTTTTATCATTTTCTACTTTGATGATCATCCGGCGATGCATTTTATCAGTTTCATCAAACGTCACAAATGAAATGGCATTCAGTTTAAATTTCTGCATCGCTTGTGCCAGACGTTTAATTCGACCTTCAGCATCAATAGAAGTGATGGCAATACGAACACCCGGACGATTCATACCGAATGCACTTTTGAACTGTTCCATTACATCAAAACGTGTTACTATTCCTAAAAACTCATTACGCTCATTGATGATGCTCAAGATCGGAAAATCCTGCAGTGATAGAAATGATTCTTCGAATAAGAAGTCGTCTTTCACACTATACTTATCCAATGTTAAGATATCTTTTATTTTTGTATTTTCAAGAAAATCTTCTTTTTCTTTGCGTTCCTTCATGAAGAAGAAATGTCTGAAAATATCAAATTGAGTAGCAGTGCCGTAATAAGTTCCAGCACCTACAACCGGCATCCCGTCTATTCCGTAATGTTCTAATTTATCAATAACAGATTTTACAGAATCATCCGGACTGGCAACATAACATTTGCCCTTTGGAATCATAATTGTCTTTAAATACATAACCATCCCCCTTTAATAACAATATAATAAAACTATTTAGGTATTACTAACGTTTGACCTGCACCGATTTCGTTACCAGACAGACCATTTGCTCTTCTGATCTTTTCGACGTTTTCTGCCGATCCACTACCATAATATTTTATAGCGATACGGTATAAGTTTTCATTAGAACCGACGACATGAGTTGTTCCTACTGTATTACTGCTGTCTTCATCAGCTTCTTCTGTAGACGGCGTTTCAGTAGTTGCCTGTTCTGTTGTCGTTTCTTCTGTAACAGCTTCTTCTGTAGTCACTTCTTCTGTTGTTGTTTCTTCTGTAACAGCTTCTTCTGTAGCCGCTTCTTCTGTTGTTGTTTCTTCTGTAACAGCTTCTTCTGTAGCCGCTTCTTCCGTAGATTTATCAGCTGCAGCAGTTTTACTGTCTTTATCGTCTTTATCTTTAGCAGCTTTTTCTGTTGTTTTTTCTTCAGTTGAAGTCTCTTTTTTGTCAGCAGTGACAACAACATCATTATTTTTGTCAGGACCATTGATTTGATTGTTGATGTACATTCCAATCAACAGAATAATTGGGATTAAAACAAGAAGTGCAGCAAGCAATGGAATTAATTTATTCCCTGATTTATGATCTTCTTCTTCAACTTCTCTATCAACTGATTCAGCCTCTGCTTCATTCGACACTGCTCCAGCGCCAGCTGCGCCGGTACCTGCAACAAATGTCTTACGACTGACTTTGTCATCGTCTTGTGGTCGTCCGCTGTTAACTGCAGCGCCAGTACCTGCTGTAGCGGTCACTGACCGTTTACGCCGTTTGTCAGACGACGCTTCTTCAACATCAGCTGATTCTTCGTGGTCTTCAGAACGACGACGTCTCTCTGCTGACCGGGTTCTTCTGGATACTCCACGCGGCGGGAATTCCTGATTGTCTTCTGCCTGTAAATTTTCAGTTCTTTCCTCATCGTTTGTTACAGGAATTTCTTCAGTTGTATCCTCCTGTCTTTCGATGGGTTGCTTGCTCTTTTCAAATTCATCTCTAAAATCATCTTTTGACATGTCATCACCTGCTTCTAATTTATTCGGATATATCATTTATTATAGACAATGAAATGCTGATTAGTAAAGCACTACGAAGACATAAACAAAGAATTAATATAATCTTTGTAATCCTGTTGCGGCAATAACTTTACTGAGGTTTGAAAATCGAATGTTTGGTCCCCCATACAAACACTGCAGTGTTGACATGGTCCTTTAACATCATATAGCAGTCCGGTTAGACAGGTCATCCGGCTGCCATAGTTCTTCATCTCTTCAATTGCCGCGTACTTGGTGTGCTTTTCTTCATTTAATATACGCTTTAGTTCATTGACTGAGAAACGTCTTGTTAAAATAGCCAGTAATTCATGTTTTTCCTCGTCCAGCTGTATTCCATCAAGATAAAACTGCAGCTCTCTTTCAGTCAAGCGGCTATCTTCCAAAAAATGATAGGCGATATTTAAATCGTCAGGATGATACAGAAGAACAGCCTGTGATGGTGCACCGTCACGGCCGGCACGCCCTATTTCCTGCACATATTGAAATTTAGATTTTGGTACATGGTAATGGATGACCGTCCGTATATTCTTTTTATTGATTCCCATTCCAAAGGCACTTGTCGCACAGACATACTGTATCGCATCATTGTGAAAGGATAGCTGCACAGTCATCCGGTCTTCATAATTCATATCAGAATGATACGTCATCCCTTTAAAACCGGAAGCCATGAGTTCAATATGAATATCATCACATAGCCGTTTCGATGAGAAATAAATGATGGTTGGTCCTGCACCTGGAAGAATGTGCTGAAGCAGTTCCATTTTATTGGATTCAGCGGCTGGAAGAACTTTGAGAAATATATTTTCTCTTATCGTCCTATAATCAATGACGTTTAGTTTCCGGTTCAGAAGACGCTGAATATCATCAATCGTCTTTTCATTCGCTGTAGCCGTCAGTGCCATGACTTGTGCACTGGAAAAGTATTCAATCAGCTCATTCAACAGCAGATAATGCGGCCTGAAATCATAGCCCCATTCTGATATACAATGAGCTTCGTCAATCACAATATGAGAAAATGACATGCTGGCAATGAATGTTCTCGCTCTTGGTGTTCTGAGCCATTCGGGAGAACAAAATATAAATTGAAACTGATTGAGCTGATTAAAGATGATACGCTTTTCCTGACTGTCTAAAAAACTATGAATACAGACAGCTTTAATCTTGAGTCTTTTCAGTTCTGCCACTTGATCTTCCATCAATGACACGAGTGGTGTAATGACCAGTGCCCTGCCCCCTTTCATCAGTACAGGTAACTGGTAACACAACGATTTCCCTCCGCCGGTCGGCAGCAGCGCAAGAATATCTTCCCCCCGGTCGGCTGCTTCAATAATCTCCCGCTGACCGTTACGCAGCTGTGTGAATCCATATAGCTCACTTAATAGTTTATTCTGCTCCATGATGAACCTCCTTGATAACAACGCATAATGCCAGCTTCACTTTAAAGTAGTCATCAATACTTGAGTGCTCATAGAAGGGTTTTAATCTCTCAAATGAATAGTCGTGATACAACGTTCTAATTTCAGCTACTTCGTCTTCAGAGACAAACTGCTGCCAGTCGAGTGCGTAATCTTTTATCATCATTTCAATCAAATGATCTTCAATGGTATGGTGTTTCACTTGGCGCATGGCGGCTATCTGTTCGATTGATAACTGCTGTTTTAATAACTGGGCTGTTTTTTCCGTAGCGCTGTGCAGCGGGATTCTAATATAAAGCATAGAAAGTGCGGGATCTCTTCTCACCCATTCAGTGATGAAGTTGATTTCTTTTAGTAGAACAGTATCGAGTTCATCCGGCTGCAGATGAAATTGCCTGCCGATCTCTTCTCTACTAAAGTGACTGCCGCTTCCATTCGGCAGCAGCAGATAACTGCAGCAGAATTGCAGCTGCTCATGAACCGCCCTATACAGTGCGAGTAGTTTCTGCTGAAAATCATCCGGTGATGCATTGAATAATGAGTAACAGTATTTCGCCTGCTGCTGAACGTATAAATGATTCGTTACCGGATAAAAGGTAGCGCGCCCCGTCGACTTAGCAGATAACGACTGAGTCACCAGCCTCAGTGCCTGAAAAGTCATCATAGAAGAATCATAAAAATAAGGATAAAAATAAGGATCATCTGCCTGAGATATATCAACGTGTTCCGGGAACTGAAAGTCCGCCTTAAAACTGTTATAAAACGGCAGCATATTCTGCATCAAGGCATCAAAATACGTTTGATGTGATTTGTATCCTGTCAGTATATTGGTAAAACTTTTTTCAGTTTTAGCCTGGAACTTCCGTTTTCTTGCCAGCGCTAATATTGAATTCATCTGTTCCTCCAAATAATATAGGTTGAAAAATAAGAAATGAATCTCTAAAATAAGTATGTACTGATATTGTAGCACTTTTATGTAAGGAGGCGAATAAATTGGCAGGTAAATATACGATTGTCGATATGGATACATGTATCGCATGTGGCGCTTGTGGTGCCGCTGCGCCGGATATATATGACTATGATGACGAAGGTATTGCATTCGTAATTCTAGATGATAACAAAGGTATCCAGGAAGTCCCGGAAGAACTTGAAGAAGATATGATCGATGCATTTGAAGGATGTCCAACAGATTCAATTAAAGTGGCCGATGAATCTTTCGATGGAGACGCATTGAAATTCGAATAATAAAAAAGCAGCTGGAAAAATAATTTCCAGCTGCTTTTTTATGATTTGACGCGCTGCAATTAAGCCTTTTGGACTGTAATTGTCCATGATGCGTCGTCTAGTTGTTCGTAATTAGTCACCGGATAATTATTATCCGCTGCCCAGTTCGGAATGGCTTCTGTTGCCTGTGTGCAGTCAAAGTCTATTTTAAGTTCTTCGCCTACAGCAAGCGTGTCCATTTTTTTCTGTGCTTCAATCAATGGGAATGGACAGACCATTCCAACGGTTCCTAATTCATGTACCATATTTAATTCCTCCTATTATCAGGCAGTCTGCACAACTGCTGCTTTCTTATACTGCTGTATCGGTTTTATGAATACAAAGTAGCTCATAAACCAGACACCCAAAATCATAAATAACAATGAAATCCAACCTTGCCATGACATCGTAGCTGTAGCTACAAGACCGTTACCAATTGAACATCCTCCCGCAAGAGATGCACCGAATCCCATACATAGGCCTCCGATAACACTGTTACGCATCGTTTTGATGTCCGGTAGTCTCCATTTGAATTCCCGGGAACCTTTGGCAGCGATATATGAACCAAAGAAAATACCCAGTACAAGGAATACGCTCCAGTCAAGCAACGTCATATCACCCGTTGTAACAAACTGTACTAATTTTGCTGATGGCGTTGTAATACCAAGGCCGCCATCTCTTCCTGTTGATACACTCATCGGCCAGGCGAGCAGTGCAATCAAACCGATCACGACAGCAGCAGCGAAAGTGTGATATCGTTTTTCAAACAAATAGTGTCTGATACCTGTATAACGCTGTTTAAGCTGAGGAACTGCCATCGGTTTCTTTTTGCGTAATGTTTTATTGACCAAATATAATGTCACAGCAGTGAGCACCAGTACTAACATCCAGTAAGGAATACCTGTCGTTTCCATCATGTTCGAGTTAGCTAATGTTTTACTGTTAATACCTTCAGTCAAAGATTTCAAGAAACCGAATTTCATTGCTGCGGCACTGATGGCATACATGAGTAACGCTGCCCAGCTGCCGATCAGTCCTTCACCTGCTCTATACCAAGTCCCTGTCGCGCAACCTCCAGCGAGAATAATCCCTATACCGAAGACAAATGAACCAACAATCGTACCCACAATCGGAAATGCTTCGTAACTCAGTTGATAAACACCGGTTACTGATAATATTAAAAGTCCAATACTTTGAATCGTAATTGCAATTAACAACGCATAAAACATTTTGTTATTTTTTTGTATGTACATATCCCGGAATCCACCTGTCAGACAGAAACGTGTACGCTGCATAACGAATCCAAGTAATAATCCTACTATTAAACCACTAAAAATTGTCCAGACCAAAAACTTCTTCCTCCTACTATTCCGATATATTTACTAAGATATTTATTTTAATCAATCTGTGAAGTGATTGCAACCCTTTATTCAAAAAAAGATAGAGCCGCATTCAATCGGCTCTATCTCATGTCATGTTAAGGGGTTATATTAAAATCTATTATTGAGTATCGGTAGCAGTGGGCGTGCAATCAGCATAAATACAAATGATAATAACAGCCCTTTTATCATATTAAAGGGAATGATTCCTGCAGACACGATGACTTTTAAATTAGCTGCAATATCTTCAAGATTCATAATCATGCCATACAGCGGCAGCAGAACGAAGTAATTCAATATACTCATGACTACTGTCATTACTAAAATCGCTGCAGCAAAAGCAGGGATGAGATGATATTTAAGCTGTCTCCCTGAAATGAAATAAATCGTTATTAAGAAGGACACACCTGCCATCAAGTTTGCAGCAGGACCGATAGGATCAGCCGGATTGACCACAAAATTAAGTAGATTTTTGATGACTTCAACTGCTATCGCACCGACCGGCCCTATTGTAAATAACGCAAGCAAGGCAGGCAGATCACTGAAATCAATCGTTAAATAAGGTGGTAAAAATGGTAACGGAAACTTGATGAACATCAGCACAAAACTAATCGCGCTTAATAGACTGATTAATATCAGCCGTTTCGTCTTATGAATATTTGCCATGATAAACTCCTTACATTCATCCGAGAATGAGGAGGTGACAGCACAAATAAACATGACCATATTCATGTGTTCCCTCCATCTTCTCCCATCCAGACTTTACTGTCGGTTCTGGAATTACACCAGATCAGCCATCATCAACATACAATGACAGGTCGCGGACTATGACCGCCGGTACGGAATTGCACCGTCCCCGAAGATGAATTATTAAATTTTGGACTAAGTCCACCATTAATCATAACAAAAATCAATCAAAAATCAATGATTTGGTATTACAATGATGAACGTCGTGCCTTCTCCTATTTTACTCTCTACATCAATCGTTCCACCATGCGACTGAACGATGGTCTGAACGATGAACAACCCGAGTCCTGTGCCATGATTTCCTCTCGTTCTCGCAGCATCCACCTTATAAAATCTATCAAAGATATGCGGAAGATGTTTCTCTGAAATTCCAACGCCTGTATCACTCACCTTCAGTTCTAGACCTTCCTCAACAACATGTGCGCTGAGTGTAATAGAATCACCTTCATCGGTATAACGGATGGCATTGTCAATCAGGTTCGTCAATACTTGAATCATCTTGTCGTAGTCAAGAAGCCAGTCCAACTGCGGCGGTGCATCATAGTCCAGTGCAATACGGTTATCAAACATACTCTGCTTGAAATTATTTGATACTTTCTGGAACAATGATTCAATAGGCACAGGTTCAAGAGCCAGGTCATTCGTACCTGCGTCATATCTTGCAATATTCAGCAGTTCATTGACCATTCGATTTAAACGTCTGCTCTCATCTAATATAATATACAGAAATTCATCCCGCTCTTCTTTTGTTTCTCCGATGCCATCAAGCAGTGCCTCAGTATAGCCTTGCAGCATCTGAATAGGTGTTCTCAGTTCATGAGAGACATTGGCGATAAACCTCTTTTTCATTTCATCATTTTGAAATTCTTCCGTCATATCACGGATCAGCGCAACCGCCCCTATTTTTCCGTTAGTCTTAACCGGCGAAATGATCACGACAAAATGATGATTTTCAGGAGAAAGAGTCATCGTTTGGGTCTCTTCTAGTTCAGTCACTGATTTGAATACTGAAATCACTTCCTGCTTTTCCTGATCATTGATCAATGACAGAAATTTTTCAGCCATCGGATTACTCAGCTGATGTTCAATATCCAGCTGAAAGCTCAGTACACCATCAGCCATGGCATCAATCAGCTTGTCTCTGACATTACGCTCTGCTTCTATAGAGCTGATGTTATGACGTATTTCTTTCTCCATCTTGTTAAAAGCCACTGTAAGTTCTCCGATTTCGTCTCTCGAGTGCGTGACAAGTCTTCCCGTCTGTTCACCTCGAGCGACTTTGAAAGCTGAATCTTTCAGCAGCAGTAGCGGCTTAGTAATTTTTGTGGACAGGAAGAAAGCAAAGATAGTAGTCAGAAGGATAAGCAGTAGTGTTACCCCTGAAATGATGAGACAGATATATTGAATGGTGTCAACAATTGAATTGATGTCCTGATACAATATGATAGCGCCATTCGTGTCAAATGCCTGGGAAGGAAATCCAAGTAATATATAGCGGTGAAGAGTGTCTTGATACTCGACCGTTATCGTTTTAGTGACGTGTTTGTCCTGGTCAAATACAGGCCGGTAATCCCGATTCGTTCTTACTTCATCCACCATGATCTGCTTCAGTGGATCTTCATGGCTCGTCTTCAGTTCATCTTCACTTTTCACTATCATCAGGCCGGCAGGGTTTTCAATTAACGCCTTTGCATAGTTGAGTGAATCCTTCTGGTTATGATGACTCATGAGCACTTCTTCGATTTTAGTAGCATTCTGATACAAATTTTTGCCTGTTTCGGCGATGAAATAAGAATTAAAAAAACTGACAAGCGCAATAGATAATATAATTAAAACTGTAGTCACTATCAAAATGATAGTTAACCACAGTTTAATGACGACACTATTTAATTGGTTCATTGTTCTTTTACCTCAAACTTATAGCCGACGCCCCAGACCGTATGAATCATCTCTGCCGTACGCGGAGAGACTTTGTTGAGCTTCTCACGGAGCCGCTTAACATGTGTATCAACAGTGCGAAGATCGCCGTAAAATTCATAGTGCCATACTTCTTTCAGCAGCTGCTCACGGTCAAATACTTTATCCGGAGATTTAGCCAGAAATAACAGCAACTCATATTCTTTCGGCGTTAAGTTCACTTCTTTGTTATCTGCACTGACACGGTGGGCGTCATTGTCAATGACCAGTGAATCGAAGACAATCAAGTCTTTTGTATGATTTTCATGCTGAAAGAACAGCGTGCTTTGTGAACGTCTTAAAATAGCTTTCACTCGGAGAACTACTTCTCTTGGCGAGAAGGGTTTGACAATATAATCATCAGCCCCTATTTCAAAGCCTTCCACCCGATTATTTTCTTCACCTTTCGCAGTCAACATAATAATCGGTGTTGATTTTTTTTCACGGATCTTGCGGCAGACCGTCAAGCCGTCCATTCCGGGAAGCATAATATCCAGGAGAATGCAGTGGAAGTTACTGCCGAGTGCCAAATCGAGTGCTTGTTCTCCGTCCGCTGCTTCAACCGTTTCAAAACCTTCACGTTCAAGGTACATCTTGGCAAGTTTTCTGATTCTATCTTCATCATCAACTATGAGTATTCTTTCTTTCATATGACACATCCTTTTCTAAGCGTATGAATGTAATCCAGCAATAATGAGATTGACAGCGATGACATTAAACAAGATGATGCCCATACCTACAACAGCGAGCCAAGCAGATTTCTTTCCTTCCCAGCCTTTTCCCAGTCTTAAGTGCAGGAAGATCGCATAGAACAGGAATGTCACCAGTGCCCATACTTCTTTTGGATCCCAGCCCCAGAATCTACTCCAGGCAATCTGCGCCCAAATACTTGCAAACAATAGTCCGCCGAGTGCAAACAATGGGAATCCAATGATGACAGAACGATAGCCGATTTCATCCATCAGTGGAAGAGAGACTTTGTTTGTCAATGGCTTAACCATCGAGAAGATAGTTCTCCTTGCAATCAATCTGATGATGACAAAGAGAATGGAGCCGATAATAATTGACCAGACAACTGTCGTCAATTTTTGTGCATTGAGTACTGGCGGTACTTCAATACCTGTCATAAAGTGATCGGATTCTTTCCATTCGTTATTACCATTATGGTCGACTGGAACAGAATCTTCAAATGTAATCAATGCAGGCAGGTGATAAGTTGCTACTGCTTCATTGCCATTCTTATCAATATAGAAAAAATTATCTTCATAGTGAACGATATTTTTCATCACGATTGTCGTCATGATAAAAGCAACCACTAATACAATGAAATACATGACAACTTCAAGCCAGAACGCATCTATTGATTTTTCATTACTATCCACATAACGCAGCAAATAGATGAGCCCTGCGACAGCACTGACTGATAATATTCCATATGATAATGTCACAGTGATTACATGAATAGCCAGCCAGTTACTTTGAAGAGCTGGAATCAGCGGCGAGACATCTCTTGAGAACATGCTGGCATAGACAATGACAAGCATTGCAATAGGCAGCGAGAATAACGCAAGAATCGGTGTATGATAGATGGCATTAATGATAAGAAATCCTCCGACCATCATAATACCGAACATCGTTAAAAATTCATACATATTACTGACAGGAGCATGACCCGCTGCCATCCACCGCGTAACGAAATATACAAGCTGCATAACAAAACCAATAGCGGTCAATGTCACACCAACTCGCTCACTTCCTTTTCTCTTTGCTTTAATACTTGCTGAGAAAGGAAGAATCGCTATTAAATACAAAATAAAAGCAGCGTATAACGCTGTACTGCTTATATTCAATAAAGTATCATGATTCATGACTGTGCCTCCGATTCATCATTTTTATCTTTTACTTCCGGTAAGTGATAGGTGTTTAACATAGCGTTGATTTCCTTTTTAAGACCGAAATAATTTTTGTTGGTATGTGCTGCCAGTTTGAAAATCTCATCTTGATTAATCCATATTCTACGATGATTGATATACGATCCTAGGAATAATCCAATCAGGAATATCGTAAAACCAGTAAACAGGATGGGCAGCGTTAAATCTTTTTTCACTGTCAAGAAGGTCATCACCTGATTGGTTGCGCTGACAAACTTAATGGAATAGTCATTGCCTTCAGTGATATCCTGCGATGAGCGTATTTTGAGCAGACTATACTCAGGCTGTTCCCCAGACTGATCCACTTCAAATACAAATGCTGGATTAATGGTGTTAGGTGTCTTCGTTGACAGTGTACCATTCGCTTCAACCTTATCAAAATCCGGTGCATAATTTCTTAAGTGAACCTTGAGCTTGTCATTGATTTTGAATTCAGGGTCAGGCGCATCAAGGTTAACGGTAAACTGCCTGCCTGTTTCTTTACCTGTGTCGTTATCAATCACTTTAAAGGTCATATCCTTTAATTGACTTTGGTCAAAACTGTTCTGATACAGCTCAAAATGATCAAACTTGAATGGATGATTCACCCGAATGCTTCCCTTTTTCAGCTCAGTCAGATCTGCCTCAGCACCAGGTATATTTTCATTGTTATTTTCAAACAATGTCAACTGCGTTTCATAATTTTTGGCGATCATATTTTTGGAAGCATCAGCTTTCTTCGATTCAGTATTAAACTGTGCTTTTTCATCATACTGCTCAAAGATAAACTTATCATTTCTAATATAGTACTGCTTATCGGTACCCGGAATACTTTTAGTATCTCCTTCTTTCACAGCGACGGAACCATCATAATAAAATGATGGAATGAAGCGAAGCATACTACCTGCCAGTAAAATAATAAGACCTAAATGGTTGATATAAGGACCATACCGACTAATACGTCCTTTTTCTGCCAGCAGTGAATTGCCATCCATTTTCACTTTATAGCGTTTTTGCTCAAGAGAAGATTTGATGGCATCGAGGTTCTGTGTCGATTCATCTGTCAACGTCAGTCGTTGACGCTTAAGAAATGTCGGATGTTTTTTGATAGACTGATTTTTCAATGATTTGTAGAGCGGCACACCGCGGTCAATACTTGCAGCAATGATAGAGAATGCCACCAGTACCAGCAGAATTAAAAACCACCAAGATGTATATAAATTATCAAATCCAAGTTTATAATACAGATAACCGATAGACCCGTATTTCTCCTGATAGAACGTTTCCGGATCAGCATTTAACGGAATAAAGTAGCGCTGAGGTAGCAGAGAGCCCATTGCTGCTCCGATAACTGTTAAAACAAGCAGCACGACACCCGTCTTGACCGAACTGAAGAAAATCCAGATTTTATCGATCCATGTTTTATTTTTCGTTTTACTGCGTACAGCAGAGCCATCGTAACGCATGACATCTGTCGTTTTCTTCTTGTCATAATCATCATTGATTAATCGTCCGCACTTTTGACACAGCTGCGTTCCCGGAGGATTGACGTGGCCGCATATACAGACTATTTTTTGTTCTTTCATTGATAGTCCCTCACTTACGGTTTAATACTTTTCATATAATTTTCAATCATCTCACTGGTCATTTCGCCTTCGTGGATGGCAGTGATTTTACCGTCTTTATCAATGACGACAGTAGTAGGCAGAGGATCTATTCCGAATGCATCTGTCACTTCATTATTGTTATCAAACGCAATAGGAATATGGACCTCGTCTTTCAATCCTTTGAAGAACTGCTCAACCTGCTGCGGTGTATTCTTAATATGAATACCGAGCACTTCTACATTCTGCTGTTTGTATTTATCATAATTTTCACTTAATGCAGGCATCTCTTTACGACATGGTTCACACCAAGTCCCCCAGAAATTCAGAATTAATCCTTTGCCTTTGTAATCATCCAGGCTGACTGTCCTGCCATCTGTTGTCTGCAGCTGGAAGTCAGGCGCTTTGCTTCCTACTTCCGCTCCGGCATTCTTATCCTTAGTCACAGTGACAAAGACAATAAAACCGATTGCAGCGATAATAAGCAGCAGCACTACATATTGAGTGATTTTCTTTGCTTGTTTCGACATAACATACTCCTTTAAACATGATTACATCTATTATAGCACTCCATCATTTTGATTGAGTGGCAACAATGTGAATTTTAATCTTTGAACTGTGCCATTTGACGCAGCATTTTGACTTCATGCGGGGAGAGTTCCCGAGCATCTCCAGCGTTCAAACTTTTCAAAGTTAAATGACCATATTCAATACGAGATAATTTCACTACTTCATGACCAAAATGGCTGAACATTCTTCGGACTTGACGATTTCTACCTTCTGATATGGTGATTTCCACAAGCGTTGTATTCTTCTCGCGATCCTGAGATTTTACTTTGACTATGGCCGGTGCAGTTTTACCGTCTTCCAGCATGATTCCTTTTTCAAGCTGTTTAACTTCTTCTCTCAGCAGATATCCTTTAAGTTTAGCAACATATTTTTTCTTGATTTTGTATCTTGGATGCGTCATATGGTTCGCAAATTCTCCGTCATTCGTCAACAGCAGTAAGCCTGATGTTTCATAATCCAATCTACCGACAGGGAAAATACGTTCTTTTAACTGTGGAAAGAAATCAGTGACCACCGTTCTCCCTTTGTCATCAGATACACTGGTGATGACCTTCGTCGGTTTATGAAATAAAATATAGAGCTTATCCGGATTCTCTAAAGGAATTCCTTCTACTTCGATTTTGTCTGAAGGTTTTACTTTTGTCCCTAGAACTTTGACCACTTCACCGTTCACTGTCACTTTACCTTCAGTAATTAGAACTTCTGCTTTTCGGCGCGAAGTAACACCGCTCTGTGCAATGACTTTTTGTAATCTCTCATATTGTTCGTTCATGTTATTCTCCTTTATCGTTCATTGATTTGAAAAACTGTTCCATTTCATCCGCCTGATCTAAAGTACTGTCAGCTGGAAGTTCATCCAGCGATTCAATTCCGAAGACTTGAAGAAAGTAGTCAGATGTATAGAGCTGCTGGCTGCGGGAGTCTTCCTGTTTCGTCAAAATCAGCCCTTTTTCGACGAGAGTTTTGACAGGACCATCTGAATTGACACCTCTGATTGCCTCTATATCACTCCGTGTTACGGGTTGATTATAAGCGATGATTGCCAGTGTTTCCATAGAAGCCTGGGTCAGTTTACGGCCGACTTCATGAGTGACCAGCTGCTCGATATATGGATTAAGCTCAGCAACGACGCCTAAAAAGTAACGGCTGCCATATTGATTGATACGCATCACGTCTGATTCAAAAGTTTGCACCAGTTCAGCTAATTCTTTCTTCGTCATATTCAAAAGTTCACATAAGGTCTCTGCTTCTATCCCTTCGTCGCCGACTGTATAGAGTAGACCTGTCATAATATCCTGGTTAGTTAACATAGTGCCTTACCTCGTCTGATTTGAATTTCACCGAACAACCGCTCTTGCATCACTATGATTTCACCATGCTTCATCAGTTCCAGCATGGCCATGAAAATAGTGACGAGACGCTGTTTAGATTCATTGAAATCAAACAGGTCCGTAAAGTGAATGGATGACTTTTCAGTCAGTTTATTTCTGATTAAATCTGTACCTTGCTGAATCGTATAAGATTCCCTCTGATAGGTTACTTCCGGCACTTGAATTTTTTTTCTTGATTTCGCTTTTTGGTAGGCTGCCATTAAGTCAACCACCGACAGTTCAATGTCAATATTGGACGACCGCTCATAATGAGACAAGTCAGCAGGAGCTTTGACAAAAAACTGTTCCCGTTCCCGCCTTTTTTCATCGAGCAGTTCAGCATAATATTTATAGTTCTGATATTCTATCAACTGCGTCACAAGCTCTTCACGTGGATCCTCATCAAAATCTTCCTGTTGTACAGGAAGCAGCATTCTGCTCTTTATTCGGAGCAGTTCTGATGCCATGACTAAATATTCACTTTGCACATTGATATCCAACTCTTCCATGGAATTGATATAATTAAAATATTGTTCAGTTAGATGCTTCATTGAAATATCATATATATCTATTTCAAATTTTTTAATCAGATGCAGCAGCAGATCAAGTGGGCCTTGAAAAGCATCTAATTTTACTTCGTACATAAATCTACCTCACAGTCAGGAGTTTTTTTAATGAAAGCAATCATGATTGATTACTATTATCAGTTTTTACATGAACGGCATTATTTTGAATGTCATGAACTGCTGGAAGATGCCTGGAAGGCTCAGCCGCTGTTCACTAAGCAGGATATTGAAGTAGCATTTATCATGCTTGCGACCAGTCAATATCATCAGCGCCGCGGTAATATTTCAGGTGCCGCACGCTGTTTAACAAAAGCAATAGACGGGTTCATACGTCATCACAGTCAATTGAATGATTACGGGGTCGAAACGACAATCATCCCGCTACTCAAACAGCGCTTCAATCAAATTCATGAACCTTACTTACCGCTTCAGCTGCCTCTTACCTCTCAGTGCCTTAATCAGCTGACGATGACTTACCCGGGGTTTAATAGTTTCAATGAAGCAAACCGTGAATGGATTGATTTTCACCGGACGCGTGACCGCTCTGATATTATTGCAGCACGAACCAAGCGGCTAATGAGCAATAAAGACCCAGTAGATGATCCCCCACAAAAGTGCGGCGATCAGCAATGTGATTAATGTGATATATTTACTGTTCTGGTTCATCATAATCTCCTTACGCCCTTGGGTGCGTCTTTTTATAGACGTCACGAATTTGTTTTTTCGAAATGTGTGTGTATAGCTGTGTTGTGCTGATATCTGCATGGCCGAGCATTTCCTGAACGGCGCGTAAATCTGCGCCATTTTCAAGCAGATGTGTGGCAAAAGAATGCCGGAGCGTATGGGGTGTCAATTTCTTTTTGATCCCTGCTTCTTCTTTCAGCTGCTTGATGATTTTCCAGAAGCCCTGTCTTGTCATCCGCCGACCGTGAAAGTTCAGAAACAGACTATTCGTCACTTCTTTTTTCAGCATTTTCGGACGGGTATTCTTAATATAATCATCAAGAACAGTCATAGACTTTGTACCAAGCGGAATAATCCGTTCTTTACTGCCTTTACCGAAGACTCGGACGTATCCCATAATGAGGTTGATGTCATCAAGGTTCAGATTGATCAGCTCACTGACCCTCATGCCTGTTGCGTAGAGGAGTTCCAGCATCGCCTGATCCCTTCTACCGAACAGCTTAGATGTATCAGGAGCATCCAGAAAAATATCCACTTCTTCAATGGATAACACATCCGGTAGATGTTTAGCAACTTTTGGGGGTTCGAGCATCACTGTAGGATCTTTAACTGCGTATTTCTCTCGTAATGCAAATTGATGGAATCCTCTAATAGAAGCAGTATTGCGGGCAATCGTCTTCTGAGATTTATTCTCCTCTTTCAATTGTCCCAAATACAATGTAATGGTAAATCTATCTACATTATCGAGATGGCCTATTTTCTCTTTTTCAAGGAATTCAATATAACCTGTCAAATCTCGTCTGTAGGCGGCAATGGTATTCTCACTCAAACCTTTTTCTATCATAATAAAATGTAAAAATTCCTCTACTATATCACGCATATACTCACCTCTTCTTAAGTTTACCATAATCTTTTTATAAGCAAAGAAAAAACCGCATGCCTGTTGACTGCGGTTAACGATGGCATCGATGACATATTCCGTGGAATGTCAGACGATGGTCCATTATTTTAAAGTTGTAATCTCGTTCAACTTTTTGTTCAACTTCATCTAAAAGATCTTCTTCAATCTCATCTACTGCACCGCATTCCATACATACAAGATGATGATGGAAGTGCACTGCTCCTTCTTTTCTCAAGTCAAACCGAGCAACACCATCTCCGAAGTTAATCTTGTCGACTACTTTGAGTTCAGCAAGAAGCTCTAATGTCCGGTATACAGTTGCAAGCCCGATTTCAGGAGATTTTTCCTTGACTTTTAAATAGACATCTTCAGCACTGAGATGGTCTGATTCATTTTCAAGCAGTACCCTTACTGTTGCTTCTCTTTGTGGAGTCAATTTGTAGGAAGCTGCGTGCAGCTGGTCTTTAATTTTTTGAATTCGTTCCTGCATGAGTCACCTTCCCTAGCACCCTAATATATATTAATAAAATAGCAATAAACAGCTCACTTTGCAACTACTAATGATTATCTATTTAGAATTATTATAATTAAGCAGCAAGTACTGCAAGGCAAGTATCGTTTTCGCATCCTTCGCCTGACCGGAAAGCAGCAGGTGGTTGACTTCATCGACAGGAACCCACATTTCTTCAACAAATTCATCTTCATCTGCTGTCAGTTCAGTTGATGGAATCAACTGGTCCGTCACGTAGAGTGAAATCAGCTCATCACAGAAACCAGGAGATACATAGAAATCATAAACATGAGTCAAATGGTCACTTGTATAACCTGTTTCTTCCTCTAATTCACGGCGCGCAGTGTCATCACGTCGTTCACCAGGTTCGACTTTACCTGCAGGAATTTCAATCAGTACTTCTTCCATTGCTTTTCGGAACTGTCTGATCAGCAGTACTTTGTCCTCATGGATAGCAAGTATCGCCACTGCTCCAGGGTGTTTGACGACTTCCCGAGTTGTTGTATGTCCGTTCGGCAGCGTGACGTTATGTTTTTGCACAGTGATGATTCTGCCGTTATAAATTTCTTCCATGCTTATTGTTCGTTCTTCAAATGTCATTGTTTTGTCCTCTTTTCACTACATGTTAAACTATAACTATCATACCACTAGGAGGGATTGCTTGTGAATTTTAGACAGACAAAAAGCGGACTGAAACTTTCTGAGATAGGTCTTGGCTGCATGAATCTGCCTCACGATTACTCATCGGCATCAAAGATCATGACTACGGCGATTGAGCAGGGCATCAATTACTTCGATACCGCTGACTTGTATCAAAAAGGCAAAAACGAAGAATTAATCGGTAGATTTCTTAAAGAAGAAGGTAGACGTGACGACGTGTTAATCGGCTCAAAAGTCGGAAATGAATTCAATTATGAAGATGATGATGTCAAATGGAATCCATCAAGAGCTCATATATTAAAAAGCGTCAAAGATAGTTTGACAAGATTAAATGTGGATTATCTCGATCTATATATGCTGCACGGGGGAACAATTGAAGATAATATGGAGGAAACCATCGATGCATTCAATACTTTAAAGCATGACGGTCTGATCAGAGCCTATGGTATCAGTTCCATCCGTCCTAATGTCATCGATTATTACTTAACACACAGTGATATCGATGTCATCATGATGCAGTTCAATATGATTGATAATCGTCCTGAAATGCTGACGGACAAAATCGCTGCGCATGATGTCAAGATTCTGGCACGCGGCCCAATCATGAAAGGACTGCTGACAGATAAATATTCTGAAGTCGCAGACAAGAAATTCAACGATGGGATTATGGATTACAGCAAGCAGGAATTAACTGAAACATTGGCTAAAGCCGCAAAAGATGCACCACTGACTGAGAGCTCTATGCGTTATCTGCTTGACCAGCCCGTGGCATCCATCATCTGTGGTGCCAGCCGCACTGAACAACTCGAAACCAATCTTGCGCATTATGAAGCTGTTAAAAATGCCGGTCCCACTACCCGACATTTCTTTAAAGATATGAATTATGAGGACCATCTATCATGAAATGGCAGACAGCAGTAACAATAACCGCTGCTGCCACTTCTTCTCTTCTTGCAGTGACAGGTATTCTCGCAAGTCATCATATACTGAATTTTAGACTGCGGGATGTAGAAGTCATCAGACAGAGAGAAATCAAGGCAAAGCGTCTCGACGAGCAGGCATATCAAGCGTTAAATCCCAAGAAAGTCAGTATTGCTTCAACAAACGGCTATCTTCTTGACGCTGAAGTCGTAAAAAAATATCCCCATAAAAAATGGATGATTTTCTGTCATGGTGTCACTGAAAATAAGATTTCCTCAATAAAATATATGAATCTATTTCTTAGTCTCGGTTTTAATACGATTATTTTTGATCATAGAAGACACGGTGCAAGCGGCGGTGTATATTCTACTTATGGTTATTACGAGAAATATGACCTTGAAGCAGTCATTCTTCATTTAAAAGAGAATTACGGGTTTGATATAGAATTCGGGGTACACGGAGAATCGATGGGTGCTGCTACGATGCTGCTCTATGCCGGAGAACTTGCGAATGAAGCGCAGTTTTACATCTCCGACTGTTCGTTCTCATCGTTTGAAAAAGAGCTCACTCATATTATTGGAATGAAGCTCAAAATCGGTTCGGGCTTTCTGCTGAAAATCGTCAACATCTTCCTCAGACTGCGCTCTAAGTTCTCTCTCTATGCTGTCTCACCGATTAAAATCGTTGAGAACATTGAACAACCGGTACTGTTTATTCATTCTAAGCCTGATACATTCATTCCTTACACGCATTCGGTTGATCTCTACAATAAGAAAAAAGGTCCGAAGATGAAATGGTATCCTGAGTACGGAAGTCATGCAGCAAGCTACAATGTCAATCCTGTGACGTATCGCAAGAAAGTCATTGAATTCCTGGATACGTATCAGCTGCTGCCTGTCAAATAACAGCATCGTGTCCGCCTAAAGCCTTAGCGGACACGTTCCATCATTCAGAGTCAAAGCTCTTCGACATAAAAGCACGTTCAAGCTGCTGTTCAATCAGTCTTGGAAAGAGATTATAAAGCGTCAAACTCATATGCATCCATCGGGGCCGGTTGATTTCTAATGTCTTAGTCAATATACCATCGATGATCTCTTGTGCTAACTGATATCTATCGATTTGAAGCTTTTTCGTCAATCCTTCGTATGTACCGCTCTCATCTGCACGACTAAAGAATGATGTCGCAATAGGTCCCGTCTGTACTGTCATCACATGCAGATCAGGATGCTCCATACGAAGTGCGTTGCTGAATGACGATAAGCCTGCTTTTGAAGCAGCATAGATAGCACTATACGGCGTTGTCACTCTCGCAGCCTGCGAGGAAATATTGACGATTGAACTATTCTCACGCAAATAAGGAATGACCATATGTGTGAGCTGCAGTGTCTGTGTCAAATTAACATTGATAATATCGTGTATGTCTTCAGGCGTATGAGACATGAACGATTTAAAGTAACCGAAGCCCGCATTATTGATCAGTCCATCAAATATCGGTTGATTGACTGTCAGCAGGTGCCGGATACGCTCAACTTCATGCGGTTCATTCAAATCTGCTTTGATAACATCGAGTCGTTCAGGATAAGCTGCCCGTAATGCTGCTAGTTTCTCCTCGCTTCGGCCGATGACCGTCACAAAAGCACCACGGCTGACCAGTTCCAAAACCATTGCTTCACCCAGCCCACTTGTGCCGCCGGTCAATAAATACCTTTTTCCTATCATGATTTCATCTCCAATGCTGATATATGGTTATGTTACACTAGTATAGACAATAATAAAATGACAGAGGTGTAAATGAATGAAAATTGTATTTTACGGCGCAGGTCATATGGCGAGTGCGATTTTTACCGGCCTGATTGAGAGCAGCGTGCTGCACAGTCATGACATCTATCTGACCAATCATTCTAGTGAATCACTGTTGAAATACTATCAGGAAAAATACAATGTTAACTATAGTTATGATGATGATGACCTATTACAAGGGGCGGATTACGTCTTTCTTGCAACGAAGCCGTATGATTTTCCGGCTCTTGCAGATCGCATCAAAGGCAAAATCAGACCTGAAAATCATCTGATCTCCATTATGGCAGGACTGTCTATCCATGAAATCAAGACCATCCTTCAAACATCAAATCCTATTGCCAGAATTATGCCGAATACCAACGCCCAAGTGCAACATTCAGTGACCGGCATTACATTCTCCGATTCTTTTGATGACGCGAACAAAGAAGAAATCTATAACATACTGAATTCGTTCGGTTCCGCGCTGGAAGTTGAAGAAGAGATGCAGCATCAGGTCACAGCAGTCACAGGCAGTGGCCCGGCATTTCTATACTACGTATATGAACAGTATTTAAGTGCTGCAAAAAAGGTCGGACTTTCTGAAAAAGATGTTGATGAAGCGGTCCGACACTTAATTATAGGCACTGGACAGATGCTTGAACAAAGTGATTTAACGATGGCAGAACTACGTGAGAATGTCACCTCAAAAGGTGGCACTACAAAAGCAGGTCTTGACGCTTTAAGACAGCATCCTATCGAAGATATTTTTGTGGACTGCCTGCAGCAGGCATTGAAACGAAGTAAAGAACTATCCAATTAATACACAAAAACAGTAGACACGGCGCCGTGTCTACTGTTTTTGCTTATTCGATATCATAAGTCATATAATCTTCAGTAATTTGAAAGTTAAAGTCCGGATGCTCACTCCGTATCTTTGCGGTAAGTACTTCGATTTGTTCTTTCGTGTATCGATTACTGACATGATTGATGAGAGTCATTTTGACGGCGCTTGATTCCGCAAGCTGAATCAGATCATCGATATGACTGTGAAAGTATTTGTGGCTTAAGTCATGATCGCCATCAAGATAAGTAGATTCGTGGATGATCACATCTGCGTCCTGGGCAAGTACATTTTCATTGAAGGCAGGCATAGTGTCACCAAAAAATGTCACAACTTTGCCGGGTTCAGACGGCCCTTTGAAGTGAGAGGTCTGCAGTTTCTGACCACCGTATTCGACGATCTCCGCTGCTTTAAACTGCTTATAGATAGGTCCCGGCTCAATGCCAAGTGCTATCAGTTTGTGCTGCAACAGACTTCCTTCCTTATCGGGAAACTGTAGACGATAACCAAAAGACGGGATACCATGATTCAGAGCACCGGCTGTTATCGTTACATCATGGACAGACAACTGGTCATCACCATCAATCTCTATCACATCAAGAGGATAATTCAAATGAGATGCTGATACTGTTAGCGTTGTCTCAATAAATAGTTTGATACCCTTCGGTCCAATGACTATCAGCGGTTTGCCTTCTCCCCCTTGAAAGCTGCGTGATGTTAATAATCCCGGCAAGCCGAAAATATGATCTCCGTGGAGATGCGTGATAAATATCGTCGTTAATTTTCCAAGTTTGATAGAAGTATTAAGAATTCGATGCTGCGCCGCTTCTCCTGCATCAAACAACCAGTATTCATTATATAAGGGATTTAAGTCAAGAACAGTCGTCTGTGTATTTCTTTCTTTTGTCGGCAGACCTGCACTTGTTCCTAAAAAAGTAATTTTCATTTCATTCACCTGCTCAATTAATCAAGTCATTATAGCATGTTTTATTTGTATTTTCAGAGATTCTATGAAAAAATAAAAAAGACTTTTAACGAATCGAGGTTACTCAGTTGGATATTGAAATACAAAACATACCATGTTTAATCACAATCTTTGGTGCAACAGGTGACTTGAGCCATAGGAAACTGTTTCCATCGCTGTTCCATCTTTATCAACAGAATAATCTTAATGAACATGTCGCAATTATCGGTGTCGGCCGCCGCGACTGGACAAATGAAAAGTTCCGCAGCGAAATTCAGGCATCTATCACTGAACATGTCAAAGATACATCACGCATCGAGGACTTTTTGACGCATGTCTTCTACCAATCTAATGATGTCAATGATCTGGCAAGTTATGATGAACTCGTCACGCTGTCTGACGAACTTGACAAGAAATTCTCACTGGAAGGTAATCGTCTCTTCTACTTGGCTATGGCACCTGAATTTTTCGGGATAGTCACAGATTCATTGAAATCAAGTGGTCTGACCAAAACTAAAGGATTCAAGCGACTTATTATCGAAAAACCGTTCGGTACAGATTTAAAAACTGCTGAAGCTTTGAACAAGCAGATCACGAAATCCTTCAAGGAAGAAGAAATTTTCCGTATCGACCATTATCTCGGCAAAGATATGGTGCAGAACATTGAAATCATCCGGTTCAGTAATGCGATGTTCGAACCTCTCTGGAACAATAAGTACATCTCAAATATACAGATTACATCTTCAGAGACTCTTGGTGTCGAAGACCGCGGCGGTTATTATGATAACTCCGGCGCTTTAAAGGATATGGTGCAAAACCACATGCTGCAAATCGTATCATTACTTGCGATGGAACCACCGATTTCTCTACAATCTGAAGATATTCGGAATGAAAAAGTTAAAGCACTTCGTTCCATCCGGCACGTCTCTGAATCGGAAGTCAAAGATTACTTTGTCCGCGGCCAGTATGACACAGGTGTCATTAACGGTGAAGAAGTTCCGAAATATCGTGATGAAGATCATGTCAACCCGATGTCGAATACACCGACATTCGTTGCTGCTAAAGTGATGATTGATAATTTCCGCTGGGCAGGTGTTCCTTTCTACATTAGAACGGGTAAACGGATGAAAGAAAAAGAAATCCGCGTCGTAGTGGAATTCAAAGAAGTACCGATGAACCTCTACTACAAGAAAGACCAGCATCTGGATTCAAACCTGCTCATCATCAACATTCAACCGAATGAAGGTCTGGAACTTCATCTGAATGCAAGAAAATACATTGAAGGTATCGATACAGAACCTGTGAAGCTATCGTATGCACTGACGACTCAAGATAAAATGAACACAGTAGATGCCTATGAAGGTCTTATCTACGACTGTTTAAGAGGCGATTCAACTAACTTCACCCACTGGGAAGAATTGAAAGCAACTTGGAGTTATGTTGATACAGTGGATAAGTATTGGAATGATAATCCTGCACCGTTCCCTAATTATCCAGCGGGTTCAAACGGTCCTATCAAAAGCCAGCTGTTACTCAGTCAGGATAACCTTCACTGGTGGGATTTTTAATATGAACCTCTTCCACAGTGGAAGAGGTTTTTTATAGGAGAATTGCTATGAATTATGATGATTTGCTGCATATCAGTACTGAAGAAGAGCATCACCAATTTCCTGTCATTACGCATTACCATAGATATGAACCGACAGCCTATAACGACCTTGTGATGCTGGCTGAAGCCATCAGACCGCTACTTCACCATAATGAACAGCTCGTCGATTTCGGTTCCGGGTTAATGCGTGTCCCTATTTTTATGAATTATCTGCTTCCTATCCATACACTTGGAATTGAACTGAACAAAGCGTTGTATATGGACGGCATGAAAAACGTTGAATCCTATCAGCAGCACCATCAAAGTCATTACGATATCCGGTCATTAAATATCAATGTCACTGATTATCAGTTCACTGGCAGCGAATCGATACTCTTTTTCTTCAATCCTTTTTCAGCTGATATATTCAAATCAGTGCTCTATCAATTCCTTACCCACACTTCTTACAAACATAGGGTTTTAGTGATATTATATTATGCAAAGGTGGAATATATTGATGCCATCCATCAGCTGAATATCTTCAATGAAATTAAGCGGATACCACTAGCACAGTATCCAGATGATGAGAATGATATGATCATCATTTATCAGCTCGGGTGAAGAATAACTAACGGAAGTGTGATTTAATGGAAGCATTAAAAATGGTCCAGCAGGTCATCGTCTATCTTGAAGACCATCTGCTGGACACAGTTAACTTAGATGAGATGGCAGATTATATCGGTGTCACCGCCTATCATCTTAATCAGACATTCACTATGATCTGCGGCATGAACACGACTGAATATGTGCACCGAAGAAGATTATCTGAAGCGGCGATTGATCTTATACATGGTGAACGTAGACTGCTTGATGTAGCGAGTGATTACGGCTACAAAGATGCCCACAGCTTTTCTGCTGACTTCAGTGATTATCATGGGATATCACCCGTACTTGCAAGAACCAGCAAAGATTCTTTGAAACTCTTTAACAGACTATATGTCAAATATGGTGTCACAGATCAGCCGCCGCTGTCATTCAGCATCCAGGATTTCCATGAAGCCAGACTGGCCGGCTACCGGGTATTCATTCCTAATGAAGCACTTTATAACCATTTCTTAATCGCTGACCTGTTATATGATGCTGACCAAACAGGCCAGTTGGATGAACTGAAGAAACTGACTACAGCTCACCTGTTCTATGTTTCTGTCCATCCATCGAATGAAGGTATTGAAGTATTTTACGGCGTTCCTTTTGACGGGAGTACAACGCTTGAGATTGAATACATTAAGGCTTCAAAAGCAGCTGTATTCCGCGAACAAGGGCACATTGATTTCCTCTATAATCAAGTATGGCAGTCCATTGAACAGCAGATTGCTGTGACACTGGATTATAAGAAAAATGACTATTACCTTTCCTTATTACCGCTGAATCTTGATTTTGACAGTGATTATACTAAGATGACCTTTGTGCTGCCTATTCAGTGACAATGAATTTCATCATGACAAAAGGACTTAAATCAGAGTGATTTAAGTCCTTTTGTTTGATAGATAAAATTTTAAAAATTCTTTTTACTTCCAATCAGTATGGAAGATACCTTCTTTATCTTTTCGTTCATAAGTATGGGCACCGAAGTAATCACGCTGCGCTTGAATTAAGTTAGCAGGCAGGTCTTCAGCGCGATAGCTATCGAAGTAAGAGATGGCAGCTGCAAACGATGGAACTGGGAATCCTGCTTCGATTGCAGTCCCAGTCACCTTACGTAAAGATCCGTTGTATTTAGAGACGATGTCTTTAAAGTAAGGGTCAAGCAGCAAGTTCTGCAGGTCAGCATTGTTGTCGTAAGCATCTTTAATTTTTTGCAGGAACTGTGCACGGATGATACAGCCTTCACGCCAGATCATAGCGAGATCACCTAACTGGAGATTCCAGTTGTTAGAATCACTCGCCACTTTCATCTGACTGAATCCTTGTGCATAACTGCAGATTTTACTCATATATAATGCCTGACGAATCTGCTCAAGAAACTCTGTTTTATCACCTTGAAACGAATATTCATGACCAACAAATTCTTTTGCAGCGACTTGACGTTCATCTTTTTGAGCTGAAATAAAACGTGCAAATACTGATTCAGTAATGATTGTAAGTGGAATACCTAATTCAAGGGCATTGATAGATGTCCACTTTCCTGTGCCTTTTTGACCGGCTTTGTCCATCACTTTCTCAACAAGCGGTGTACCGTCATCATCTAGCTTGCGGAAGATATCTGCTGTAATCTCGATCAAGTAAGAGTCAAGTTCCCCTTGATTCCATTCATCGAATGTATCAGCAATTTCATGATGATCCATTTTAAGGACATTTTTCATTAAGTCATAGCTCTCTGCAATCAACTGCATGTCCGCATACTCAATACCGTTATGGACCATTTTTACATAGTGACCCGCACCATCAGGACCAATATAAGTCACACATGGTTTACCGTCAGTTGCTTTAGCTGAAATGTCTTCTAATATCGGCTTCACTAATTCATAAGCTTCCTTCTGCCCGCCAGGCATAATGGATGGACCATGCAAAGCACCTTCTTCACCACCAGAAACACCAGTACCGATGAAGTTCAGACCTTTTTCAGACAAGTATTTGTTACGACGGATCGTATCAAGGTAATTCGTATTACCCCCGTCGATTAAGATGTCTCCTTCATCAAGAAGTGGGATCAAGCTTTCAATCGTATGATCAGTTGCTTCACCTGCTTTGACCATCATCAAAATTCTTCTCGGCACTTCGAGGCTCGTTACAAACTCTTCAAGAGAGTATGTCGGGAAGATGTTTTTACCTTCAGATTCCTGAACCATTTCATCTGTTTTTTGAGGAGAACGGTTGAAAACTGCTACTGAATATCCTCTTGATTCAATATTCCAAGCCAGATTCTTACCCATTACGGCAAGACCGACGACACCGATTTGCTGTTTAGTCATGTACATACCTCTTTCCTAGTAATTTACTCAATCATTATAACATAGTAGAAGGGCGGTCACTAAAAAGAAAGACTGCCTGCACCCTTTGTTGAATAAAAAAAGAATGGCTGTTCATCCATTCTTCTTAAAGCAGATCATTAAACGAGCTTGATGATTTCCAGCACTTGAGAAGTCAGTTTTTCAAGCTGGTCAATCGGCATTCTTTCATTTTTAGTATGAATTTCCTCGTAGCCAACAGCAAGGACGATTGTCGGCACTCCTAGACCATTGAAAATATTAGCATCACTGCCCCCGCCACTATGGATCAGTTCAGGTGTAATTCCGATATTCTCAGCAGCCTGTTTTGCAATTTGTACTACTTTGGAATCTTCAGCAGCATTAAAACAAGGATAAGCAGGAATGATATTGACATCAGCTTTCCCGCCCATTTCTTCTGCTGTCCGTTCAAATGTTTCCTTCATATGTGCCACTTGCTTATCCAGCTTTTCCTGATTGATACTTCTTGCTTCACTAAGCAGATAGCAGCTATCCGCTACGATGTTAGTGACCGTGCCACCTTCAAAACGTCCAATATTGGCAGTCGTTTCTTCATCAATACGACCTAGTGTCATACGACTTACAGCTTTTGCTGCAATATTGATCGCGCTGATTCCTTTTTCAGGAGCAACCCCGGCGTGTGCAGTGACACCGCTGATGACTGTTTCGACTTTTGCCTGAGAGGGTGCAGCAGTGACAATAGTTCCCACTGTATTGCCTGAATCAAGCGCATAACCGAATTCTGACGTTAAGTATTTCTTGTCGAATGCTTTAGCTCCGACGAGCTGACTTTCCTCACCTACGGAAATGACAAATTGAAGATTACCATGTGATAATTCGTCTTCTTGAATGACCCGGATTGCTTCGATCATTGTCGCTATACCCGCTTTATCATCCGCCCCTAAAATAGTTGTCCCGTCACTTGAAATGATTCCGTCTTTAATGACAGGCTGAATGTTCTGACCTGGAGTCACTGTATCCATATGGCAGGAGAAATAAATAGGTGTCTGCTCCATATTACCTGTCATATTGATAATCAAGTTACCTGCACCGAATCCTGTCTTCTCTTGACTGTCATCTTCTATCACTTCAAGTCCAAGACCTGAAAATAATCCTTTTAAGTGGTCTGCAATGGCTCTTTCATGACCGGTTTCACTATCAATCTTAACAAGTTCGACAAAAGTATCTACTAATCGCTGCTGGTTAATCATGTGTTCACTCCTCAATTATATTTGAATTTGCTATAATGTAACAAAACATGAAAGGATGACATGACTTGAATAACAAACGTTTCAGACAAATATTTATCTATTTGATGTTGATTGCTATTGTCGCATCATTGATTCTCTCAAGTTTAATCCCATTACTTGCAAACTAAGTCTACTTCATCGTAGACTTTTTTTAATACTTTTTCAAAGAACCAAACTTGGATTTGACGTTCAAATATGATTCTATTTCCTTGATGAGCTGCATCGCTGCTGCTCTAGACTTAAGCTGTTCATAATTACTAGGCAGATCGTGATTTTCCATATCCAGACTGATTTCATATAAATCATGGAGACGTATAGCTGTATAGTCATTGCTTGAAACGCCGCGACTCATAGCTGCTAGTATATCACTGCATCGATTATGAATTTTATCCGCCTGATTCATTTCATTGATCAATTCAGCCATACGATAGAGCAGTTCAACCTGCTCACCTCTCATATCAAAATAATGATAATAGGAATTTTCATTTCGTACAAAGTGATTTTCTACATCCATAAAGGCGATGGATTTAGCTTTTTCAATCGTCTCGTTCAACAGATCAAGGACGTCTGGTTCTAGTTTAATATCGATATATTTAATCGCGTCACTGAATTGACCGAGTATTTGCTGAAAATCGCCTTCAATCCTTTTTTTGTACTGTTCAAGCTCCTGTTCCCGGTTCGGCATATAACTGTTCAGCAGCAGAGCAATACCGACACCGATTACTAACAAGATCATTTCGTTCAGCATCAAAGCAGGCGTTACATGGCCTGAGTTAAAGCAGTGCAGCATAATGACGCATGCGGTCACTACACCTTCTTGTGTGCCGATCATGACCGTGACCGGAATAAAGAACAGTACAAGTAGTCCAAGGACCACAGCGTTATATCCAAGATACTCGAAAAAGACATATGAGAACAAGATAGCAATCATACATGAAACAACACGCGACATCGCGGCTTCCATGGATTTAATCTTTGTATTTTTGACACACAGTACAACAATAATCGCTGCAGATGAAAAATTTTCAAGACCAAGCAGCTTTGCAATTAACACACCAAGTGCCATTCCAACTGCCGTCTTTATCGTTCTGTAGCCGATGCGATAAGTTTTTAAAGAAAAATTCAGCATAAATGAAAATAAAGCCGGGGGAAATCCCCAGGCTTATCTCTCCTCCCCGTATTCTTCAAATAGGGCTTGGATATTAGTTATCACACTCATCGGGTCGTGTCCTTCGATTTCGTGACGTTCAATCATTGTCACAATCTTGCCGTCTTTGACTAAAGCAAACGACGGACTTGATGGTGGATAACCTTCAAAGTAATCTCGTGCTTTCGCCGTTGCTTCTTTGTCCTGTCCTGCAAATACAGTGACCAGGCGGTCTGGTAATTTATCATAATGCAATGCATGAGCCGCTGCAGGGCGTGCAATACCACCGGCACACCCGCATACCGAGTTGACCATGACAAACGTTGTTCCTGGCTGTTCAAGCGTTGCTTCTACTTCTTCAGCTGTACGAAGCTGTTGATATCCTGCACTTTCGATTTCTTGACGTGCCGTATCTACAACTTGATTCATATACAGATTAAAATCCATTTCCATTACTAACACCTCTTCATATAGTCATATTATCATATTACATAATTCAACATGAATAATCTAGAGAGTTGTTTGATTAATAGATAGAAGTATGGTCAACCGTCATCTGTTCAAGATTAGCTTTGACGCGCTGCAGAAATTGCCCTGCCACAAGCCCGTCCAGAATTCTATGATCGATCGACAGACAGAGATTACACATATCACGAACCGCAATCATGCCGTCAATGATGACCGGACGTTTGACAATGGTCTCAACTTGAAGGATAGCAGCCTGTGGATGATTGATAATTCCCATTGACTGAACAGAACCGAAAGAACCGGTATTGTTCAGTGTGAATGTTCCGCCCTGCATATCGGCACTGCTGAGCTGATGGCTGCGTCCTTTGTCAGCGAGTTCGCTGATCCGCTTCGCGATTCCTTTAATGGACAGATCATCGGCATGATGAATGACTGGAACATACAGTTTATCGTCACTTGCGACAGCAATCGATAAATTAATATCTTGATTGATAACTATTTGATCATCTTGCCATGAACTGTTCAGCATCGGAAATTCTTTTAATGCTTCTGCCACTGCCTTGGCGAAGAAGCTGAAGAATGTCAGATTGTAACCTTCCTGCTGCTTGAACTGGTTTTTATGCTTGTTGCGCGTTTTAACGAGCTCAGTGACATCGACTTCAATCATCATCCAGGCATGAGGAATTTCTGTGACACTTTGCACCATTTTATTCGCAATCGCACGTCTCACACCGTTGACGGGAATGGTTTCGCCTGCAGTAGGTGCCGGTTTTGCAGCCGGTACGGATGAGGATGCAGAAACAGCAGCTGCCGCTTGTTCAGGCGCCTTGCTTTGTTCACTTGATATCGGTGCTTCAGGCATACCGTTCTCTATCGCATTCATGATATCTTTCTTTGTGACGCGCCCTTCAAATCCTGTTCCAGTGACTTGCGCAAGATCGATACCATGTTCACTGGCAAGCTTGAAGACGACCGGCGAAAACTTACCGTTGTTCTTCTGCCCAGCAGGCTGTGCGGCAGGCTTCACTGACTCTTTCACTTCTGTTGATGCTTTCGTTTCAGCCGATGCCGGCGCTTCACTGCCGGACGCTTCCTCATCGGTCGCAATACGGCAGATGACTGTCCCGATATCGACAGTCTCTCCTGCTTCAACAACTATCTCACTGATGGTACCAGTCACTACAGAGGGCACTTCAGCAGTCACTTTATCTGTAATGACTTCACAAAGCGGTTCATATTCATTGATTGTATCGCCCACTTTAACGAGCCAGTTTTCAATCGTTCCTTCATGTACACTTTCACCTAATTTAGGCATTGTAATATCCATGATTAACCTCCATTAAAAGTTTGCAAGCTCGCGCATTGCAGTCTCTATTTTCTCAGGATTCACCATGAAAAAATCTTCCATCGGTGGTGAATAAGGCATGGCTGGTACATCCGGACCTGCCAGTCGTTTGATCGGCGCGTCCAAGTCAAACAGACAGTTCTCAGCGATGATTGCTGACACTTCACTCATAATGCTGCCTTCCAGATTATCTTCTGTGACGAGCAGCACTTTTCCTGTTTTCTTAGCGGCATTGATGACATATTCTTTATCGATCGGATAGACGGTTCTCAAATCAACCACTTCAGTTTCTATACCTTCAGCTGCCAGCTTTTCAGCTGCCTGTAGTGCATAATTGACGCACAGACCGTAAGTGATGACTGTGATGTCATCGCCTTCACGTTTAGAGTCTGCCTTGCCGATCGGTACGATGTAATCTTCTTCAGGAACTTCCTGCTTCAATAACCGATATGCTTTTTTGTGTTCAAAATAAAGTACAGGATCATCATCTCGTATAGCAGCTTTTAATAGTCCTTTTGCATCATAAGGAGTGGACGGAATCACCACTTTAAGTCCTGGTGTTGATGCAAAAATCGTCTCGATGGACTGTGAGTGATACAGGGCTCCGTGAATACCGCCGCCAAAAGGTGCGCGAATCGTGAGTGGACAATTCCAGTCATTGTTAGAACGATATCTGATTTTTGCTGCCTCATTCAGAATCTGATTGGTGGCTGGTAAAATATATTCTGCAAACTGTATCTCTGCAACAGGCCGCTTACCCACCATAGCAGCGCCGATAGATGCTCCGACAATATTTGATTCTGCTAATGGTGCGTCAATGCTTCTATACTCGCCGTATTTCTCCTGGAGTCCTTTCGTAACGCCGAAGACACCGCCTTTTTTACCGACATCTTCGCCGATGACAAATACATTGCTGTCGCGTTCCATTTCTTCAGCCATCGCCTGATGAATCGCTTCTAAATAAGATATTTTAGCCATGATTAACCTCCATAAACATGAAGCAGTGCTTCTTCCGGTGCCGGATAAGGGGCCTGCTCTGCTTTTTTCGTTGCATCGTTGACGATTGCTGTGAGTTCTTTGTCAATGTCTTCAAACCACGCCTCGTCAGCTGCCTTATGTTCCATCATATAGGCTTTAAATCTGATGTTACAATCCAATTCTTTATTGGACGCCCGTTCTTCTTTAGAACGGTAACTGTCATCGTCGTCAGAAGAATGCGCAGTCAGTCGTGTTGACATCGCTTCGATCAACGTCGCACCTTCACCGTTCAGTGCACGTTCTCTTGCCTCTTTGACAGCTTTGTAGACAGCTACTGGATCATTCCCATCAATATGTTCACCGTGCATGCCGTAACCGAGTGCACGGTCCGATAATTTATCCGCACCATATTGCAGTGTATGCGGCACACTGATTGCATATTTATTGTTTTCAATGATACAGATGAAAGGAAGATCATGTACCCCTGCAAAGTTTAATCCTTCATGAAAATCACCTTGGTTACTTGATCCTTCTCCAAGCGTTGTCAGTGCAACCTTCTTCTTATCATCCATTTTAAATGCAAGCGCTGCGCCGACTGCATGCAGCACTTGTGTGGCTACACATGAACCCTGCGATAAAATGCCGCATGATTTTTTACTGAAATGTGACGGCATCTGCTTGCCACCGCTTGAAATATCACCGGATTTTGCAAAAGCAGACAGCATCGTTTCTTCAGGTGTCATCCCCATATGTGTGACGAGCGCAAGGTCACGGTAGTACGGAGAAGTGATATCTCCTTGTTCGAGTGCGTAGGCAGCGCCAACTTGTGTGGCTTCCTGTCCTTGACAGCTGATAACGAACGGCAGCTTTCCTGCACGGTTCAACAACCACATCCGTTCATCAAGTTTTCTACCGAGCAGCATCGAACGGTACATAGCTTTTAAGTCATCCGTCGTCAACCCCGCCGCTTTATAATCCATCATAACTATTCCTCCTATATATGAATGGCCCGACCTTCACTTGCCAGCCCGATTTCCATCAGAATTTCTGACACTGATGGATGTGCATGAACCGTCAAGCCGAGTTCAAGTGTCGATGCATTCATGAATTTTGCCAGAGCTGCTTCATTGATGATTTCAGTAACATTCGGACCAATCATCGATAACCCTAGTATTTCATCCGTCTCTTTATCTTTTATGAGTACCGCCTGCCCACTGCTGTCTCCACTGATCACCGCTTTGCCGATTGCGGCAAACGGAACAGCTTTAGTCAGCGTGTCATATCCCGCCTCTTTAGCGACTGCTTCGGTCATGCCGATACTTGCGACTTCCGGACTGGTATAGATACATTTAGGGACTGTATTGTAATCAAGCGTAATCGGTGCAGCATCGTTCATATGTTCAACGGCTATCGTCCCTTCTTTAGTCGCTACATGAGCGAGCTGCAGATTACCGATGACATCACCTACCGCATAAATATGGGAATCATTCGTCTGATAATATTCATTGACTTCAATAAAGTCATTGTTTAATTTAATTTTTGTATTATTCAATCCGATATCCTCACTGTTCGGTTGTCTGCCGATTGCAACGAGTGCTTTTTCAGCATGTATCGTTTCTGACAAATTAAACGTGATTCCTTGATCGTCATGAACGATATTATCAGCTGACAGGCTTTCTCCGATATAGAAATTAATCCCTTTTTTCTCCAGTTCTTTCTGCAGAACCCTGCTGATTTTCTTCTCTTCAGCTGGGATAATGGATGTCCCTGCTTCAATGACCGTCACTTTCACTTCCAGATCAGCCAGTAATGAAGCAAACTCAAGCCCAATGACACCACCACCTATAATCACCATCGAAGACGGCAATGTTTCAAGCGTCATCATATCATCACTTGATAATACTGTCTCATGATTGAACGGTAGAAACGGAAGTTCCCGTGGTTTACTCCCTGTACAAATAAGCACATGTTTGTTGACCAGCAGTTCAGAGTCACCGTTATTATTCTCTACAGATATAGTTCCTGCTTGAGGTGAAAAGATTGAAGGACCAAGGATTCTACCTGTGCCGTTATATATATCAATGTTGTTAGCTTTCATTAAATGCTGAACGCCGCCATACATTTGAGCCACAACGGCATCTTTCCGCGCTCTGATATCTTTGAAATCATAGCTGGCACTCGCTGCCTGAATGCCATACTGCTCAGCGTGTCTAATATAAGAGTAGACTTCAGCAGACTTGAGTAAACTTTTAGTCGGAATACATCCTCTATGAAGACACGTACCGCCTAACTTCTCCTTCTCGACAACTGCAACTTTCATACCTAATTGAGAGGCACGAATAGCAGACACATAGCCTGCTGTTCCTCCACCAAGTACGACTAAGTCATATTCATTGGCCATAATTCTCTCCCTTATTCATATACTTTTGACTGTTCTTCTTGATTTAACACACGACGTACGCCTGCAGCCAGTGCTTCCATTTCTTTTTCTCCGGGCATCACTGTTATACCTGAAATAAACTTGACGCGTTCACTGATCATATTAATCAGCAGCTCACTATAAGCCAGTCCACCCGTGATGAGGATTTGATCGACTTGACCGTTGAAATAGATGCTTGCTGAAGCGATAGATTTAGCAATCTGATAAGCCATTGCTTGATAGGCAAGTAATGCCTCGGCATCCCCTGCCTCAGCGCGCTGCTCAATTGCTACAGCATCAGTCGTTCCGAAATGTGAAACGAAACCACCTTGTTTTGACAATAATGCTGCTACCTCATCAATTGTCAACTGTTCTTCAATGACATAACGGGCTATCTGATTGGCAGGCAGCGATCCAGCACGTTCAGGACTGAATGGTCCCTCACCTGACAGCCCATCATTGACATCAACGACGCGTCCTTTATAGTGTGTGCCGACTGATATACCGCCTCCGAGATGTGCAACGATTAAATTCAATGTCTCATATGATCGATCGACCTGTTCAGCATAGTTTCTAGCGACAGCTTTCTGATTCAATGCATGGAAGATACTTCTACGTTCCAACTGCTTTAATCCTGTCATTTTCGCGATAGGATCCATCTCATCAACGACTACCGGATCAACGATATAGGCAGGCTTACCATATTCCTTCGCGAGCTGAGCACCGAGCAATGTACTGATATTTGAAGCATGACTGCCGTATTTGGATGCTCTTAAATCAGCAATCATAGCGCCATTGATCCTATATGTACCACCGGCGATAGGTTTTAACAGTCCGCCGCGTGCCGCGATGGCGTCAAAAGATGAGATATCATGTTTTTGAAGAAAGTTAATGACAACCTGCAGTCGAAATGCAGTCTGTTCATCTACAGTCCCACTCACCTCATCAACCGAATGTCTCAAAATCTCTGAAATCATGCATGACTCGTTATCAAATAAAGCTATTTTGGAAGAAGTACTACCAAGATTGATTGTTAATATCCGTGCCATTATTTATTTCTTCTTGAGATCAATGAATGTTCATTTATACTGAACGTACTTCTGACTCTCATCATTTGATCGATTCTTTCTTCAGCCATACGGTCTGCCGCCAGTGCAGTTGAAATATTATCTCTCTTAGCAATTTCAAATACTTTATCCATCTGGTCATAGATCTCTTCAACTTTCTTAGTAGCACGGCCTTCGTTATAACCATGCAGTTCGTCAGCTACATTGATCACACCGCCGGAATTGACGACGAAGTCAGGAGCGTAAATAATTCCTCTGTCAGCAAGCATACTCGCATGTTTTTCAGTTTCTCTCAACTGGTTATTAGAACTACCGCACACGGCTTTCACTTTTAACTGAGGGATTGTATCATCATTTAATATGCCGCCCAGTGCACAAGGTGCAAAGATGTCCGCTTCCACTGAATAAATTTCATCCGGTGCAACGGCTTTTGCGTCAAAAGCTTTTACTGCACGGTCAATGGATTCCTGGTTGATATCTGTGACGATGAGATGCGCTCCTTCTTCATGCAGGTATTCACATAAGCTGTATGAAACGTTACCTACGCCTTGAACAGATACTGTTTTTCCTTCAAGTGAATCAGAACCGAATGCTTCTTTCGCTGTCCGTTTCATCGCTTTATAAACACCAACAGCAGTCATCGGACTAGGATTGCCTGATGAGCCGAAGCTTTCCGATAAGCCGACGACGAAATCTGTTTCCTCGTGAATGGTATCCATATCAGCAACAGTTGTTCCGACATCTTCAGCTGTAATATAACGACCATTTAAACTTTGTACATAGCGTCCTAACGCTCTAAACAATGCTTCAGATTTATCGGTTTTCGGATCACCGATAATAACAGTTTTTCCGCCGCCGAGATTTAAGCCTGCAGCAGCATTTTTATAAGTCATTCCGCGAGCCAGGCGCAGTGCATCATCAATAGCTTCTTCTTCAGATGCATACGGCCACATTCTGCAGCCACCGAGAGCCGGTCCAAGCGTCGTATCGTGAATCGCAATAATAGCTTTCAACCCACTGGCTTTGTCATGACAAAATACTACCTGCTCATAATCATATTGTTCTAGTCTTTCGAAAATCATTTATATTCCCCTTTTCATGATTATATTAACGCATTACTCTTCTGATTTTACATTAAAAACTTTACTAATCAAATATAAATTCAACTAAAGCACGTCAAATGTATTAATTAATTGTTAAATTACTATTAATAATCAAGTGATATTTTATCACTTTTAACCGATAAAGCGCTTTCAATACTGATTCTCATAAAAAATATATTATTCTCTATGATGATATAAATTATATTATAATAATAATTATAATGTACTCAAAGCAAGGGCTATTGAATGGTACTTATCGCTCGATTTATCTGCTCTGGAAGATAATATAATTGGAATTTTAGCACCTACTACCATACTCGCCACGTCTGCTCCAGCGAGATAAGTCAGTGACTTATACAAGACATTTCCCGCTTCAATCTGAGGCATCATCAATATATCGGCGTCACCTGCTACTTCTGACGTCAGCCCTTTATGTAAGGCTGCTTCTTTGTTGATTGCATTGTCAAGAGCGAACGGACCATCAATGATACCTCCAGTAATCTGCTTTCTCTGATTCATGTGTGAAATCAAAGCTGCATCAACAGTCGACTGCATTTTAGGGTTGATGAGCTCGATGGCAGAAATCAATGCCACTTTCGGCTGGTCATAACCGAGTTGAGCAGCTGTGATTAATGCATTATTGATGATATCTATCTTCTCATCAAGTGTTGGACTGATATTCATACCCGCATCCGTAACCATCAGCATTTTGTGATAGGCCGGAATATTAAAGAAAGCAAGATGACTGAGTTTTCTTCCAGTCGTCAACCGGTAGTCTTTTTTGAGCACTTCTTTTAAGATCACGGGTGTTGCTACGAGACCTTTCATTAACACATGTGCTTCACCCTGTGCGACAGATCTGACAGAACGTTCAACTGATTGCTGTTCAGACAGCGTATGCCGAATATCAATTCGATGATCAATCACTTGATGCTCCTGTTCCAGCAGTGCTCTAATCTGTGTTTCATCTCCGTATAATCTAAAGGTAGCTTCAGTTTCTGCTAATGCTCTGCACACGGCTTTTATGACATCAACATCTGCCGCCTGACAGACAGAAACGACTTTGTTGACTGTCTTACCTGTCCTTAAAATATCGTTAAACTGCATTTATCTCACCCTTTCTCTTATATTGTAACTAATTTGTACAAGTTATCAATTTAATTTGTAAAGAAACTACAGATTGGGCTATAATGATTCAAGGTGATTAACTTGCAAAAAATAATAGCTCTACTTATATTAGTCATCCCGATCTATTTAGCGGGACTTGGAATCAAATGGATGAGAGATGCTGTGTTCGGCGTCCTAGTGCCTGAACTACAGTTTATCTGGCTGCAGTTCGTAATTGGATTAATTCTGGCAGTCGCCGGAATTGCGTTCGTTGGTGGTTATATCCTGCATATGGAAAAGCGAACAGAACGTGTACAAAAAAAATTCATCGACAAGAGCAGAAAATAAGCTCTGTCAGATGAATTTTTTTGTTTTTAAAGCCAGTTCAACATCGTCTGTAATAATGGCGTCAATACCAGAATCAAGCCAGTACTTAATATCGTTCTCACGATTGACCGTATACATGCGGACATTCAGCCCTTCTGCAGCAATTTTACTTGTGAAATCCTTTGAGATGTAGTATGTGTTCGTATGTATACCGTCGAATAAATAGTCAGCGGTCAACAGCCATGGTTGATCTTTATACTTTGAATAGAGATAAGCGGTCTCTATCGCCGGACTTAACTGTTTGACCTTCTGAATAGATGTGAGTTCAAAGCTTGATATAATGATACGGTCATTCAAGTCAAACTGTGATAACAGCGCCATCAGCTGTGCTTCAAGAATCCCATCTGTTCGACCTTTAATTTCTATGTTGAGTTCAACTGCTGTATCCTTTATGAGCTCGAGCACTTCTTTTAGAAGCGGTACGCGCTCATATTTCATAAAGCCCGCTCTGATTTTCGCCTGACGGATTTCTGCCAGTGTTAATTGACTTACCACACCTGACCGATGAGTCGTCCGGTCAAGCGTCTCATCATGAATGACCACAAGATGATGATCTTTTGACAGATGCACATCAAGCTCAATACCATCTGCTCCGTATTCAATTGCTTTTTGAAACGCCAGCATCGTATTCTCCGGAAACTTTTTCTTATAGCCGCGATGCGCGAATACTTTGACCATACGTCACCTCATGAGAAATTCAAGCAGTTCTCCAACAGTCGGCTTAGTATATCGCCCTTCTGACTGCCATTTCTGCTCAAATCCTTGTTTCCATGCTTTGTCTATTGAATGACGAATAGCGCGTTCCACACTCGCCGTATTCACTCTGTTAATTTCCGCTATTTCAGGATAAAGTGTTCCAGTCAAATGTTCAATTTTGTCCGGCTCTTTATTGAGAATAACCAACGCATCATAAATATAATGAGTTCCTTTAAGTTTAGTAGAAAACCATTCAGCAATCATCGGCTCAGCTGATGATGCAGGTTGACATAATCGTTCTATAGTCTGCTGGATGACTTCCAGATTCACTGGTTTAATCAAGAAATAATCTACACCAAGAGCCGTCGCCTCTGCAAGCACTGATTCTTTGCCGAACGCTGAAAAACAGATGACCTTGTATGTTCTATCCAACGGCATGTAGTTTTTGACGAGTGTCAATCCATCGATATTTGGCAGGATCAAATCCAGCAGCAGTACATCAAAATTGGCTTCTTCAATGAGTCTGCGGCCATCCATACCATTGTTCGCAACGCCTGTTATGATCATCCCTTGACCAGACAGATGTTGTTTAACTGTCATTGCTAGTTCTTCTGAGTCCTCGACGATAGCAACCTTCACAGCCATCAAGTCATCCCCTTATTATTTTGCTTTATTCTGGGCAATGAGTTCAGCAGCATGTTCCAGAGTTAACGGAGTCACTTCTACACCTGAAATCATACGCGCTACTTCATTGATTTTAGCATCACCTGTCAGTTCAGTGACAGATGTTACAGTACGCTCATCGCGTTCATTTTTCTCGATATAGAGATGATGATCGCTGATGGCAGCTACTTGCGGCAAGTGAGAGATACAGATGACCTGCATATGCTCAGCGATCATCTTCATCTTTTCAGCCATTTTCTGTGCAACCCGTCCTGAAACGCCGGTATCGACTTCATCAAATAAAATAGCTGTCTGTCCTTTATTCTCAGCAAAAATACTTTTCAGTGCCAGCATAATTCTTGACAGTTCTCCACCAGAAGCAATCTTATAAAGTGATTTTAAAGGTTCACCTTTGTTGGGACTGATCATGAACTCCATTGTTTCCAATCCATCTGCAGTCGGTTCCGTTTTCGTGAATGCAAATTCAAAGTTGGCACTTTTCATCTCTAAATGATGAATCTCATCAAGTATGTCATTACGTAACTGAAGCGCATCTTTTCTTCTTTCTTTTGATAAGTCATTCCCTACTTTAATGACCTGCTTGTAAAGCTGATCGATTTCTGCTCTCAACTGGGACGTACTTTCTTCAAGATTTTCAATCTGATTGATTTCTGTTTCAAGTTTTTCAATATGCTGAATCAGTTCACTATGATCCATTCCATATTTACGTTCCAGCTGCTGAATTAAGTTCATTCGTTCTTCCAGTTCATTCAATGTCTGTTCGTCGTAGTCATTCCCCGTCATTTCATCATGAAGTCGATGTTTTGCATCTTCCAGCAGATAGAACGTGTTTTGTGTCTCTTCAACGAGCTGTGTATACTGCCCCGGCAGAATATCATCAATTTCTTTTAGTGACTCTGTAAAATCAAACAGCTTATCGAGTATATTATCCTCTTCCGAAAGATAACCGACTGCTTTAGTCAATTCAAAATTCAGCTTTTCAAAGTTTCTTAAACGATTGATATCTTCTGTCATTGAGTCCTTTTCACCATTGACCAGCTTTGCTTTTGACAATTCGTTATGCTGAAATTTAATCAGATCCAGTCGCTGCAGCAGTGATTCATCTTTTTGCTCAAGCTTTTTCAGTTCATCCTGCTTCTCTTTGTATTCCTGGTATAATGTTTCATATTTCTGCTTAATATTCGAGTAACGGCCTTTGGAATAATCATCGAGCAGTGCTAAATGATATTTAGGTTTTAATAAATGCTGAGTTTCATGCTGTCCATGAATATCCAGCAGTTCCTGCATCATTGTTCTTAATTCATTGAGCGTCACAGTCTGATTATTGATGCGGCATAAACTTTTACCTGTCTTCATGATTTCACGTTTGACGATCATGAAGTCATCAAGCTCAATTCCTTTATCTTCCAGCATCTGCTGAACTGCGGGATTATTGTCTATATCGAATACACCTTCGACGATCGCTTTATCTTCCCCGTGTCTTACAAGATTCTGACTCGCACGTGCACCGATCAGCTGCGAAATGGCATCTATGATAATCGATTTCCCTGCCCCTGTCTCACCGGAAAGAACCGTCAATCCTTCTTTCAGTTCAATATCAAGCTGGTCAATAATTGCAAACTGTCTTATTGACAATGTCTGTAACATATTCTGCCTCCAGTTAAAGCATATTGAATAAGCGTTCCGTCACCAATTTACCTGAATCTTCATCTTTACAAATGATCAGACAAGTATCGTCGCCGCAGATGGTCCCTAAAATCTCTTCCCATTCGAGCTGATCAAGTATAGCACCGATGGATTGTGCATTTCCTGGGAGCGTCTTTAAGACAAGCAGATTCCCTGTTCCTTCAAGCTTTACGAAAGAATCCATTAAATAGCGGCCGAGCTTATCAAGTGGATGATATTTTCGGTCTCTCGGCAGACTATAGATGTATTGACCGCTCGGCGTTGGTACTTTTATCAACTGCAGTTCCTTAATGTCTCTGGAAATCGTCGCCTGAGTCACATTGAGATTAAATTCATTTAATTTTTCAACCAGTTCTTCCTGAGTCTCAATCTGCTGGCTAGATATAATTTCTCGAATTTTGATCTGCCTCATCGTCTTATTCGCCATGTTCATCCCCCAATTGTATATTTATACAATAATCGTAGCATAAAAACAAATATTTGCCTAACAAAAAAACCGTTTAATTGATCAATCAAACGGTCTTTCTACTGTTTATTCTGCAACGACTTGCGCAATCATATCATCACTGATTGATGAAGCTGCTGCGTCATTCGTTAAATAAATTAAATACTCCGTATTACCGGTCGCCCCTTTGATGGGAGATGTCGTCAAACCAAGCGGCGACAACTGCTGCTGCTGAGCGTAATGAATGACTTTTCGGATGACTTTGTGATGGACATGAGTGTCCGTGACAATCCCTTTGTCACCTACTTCATGGCGCTCTGCCTCAAACTGCGGCTTAATTAATGCCACAATTCTCGACTGTTCACGTAAGATTGTTTTTAATGTCGGAAAAATCAGCGCAAGTGAGATGAAACTGACATCAATCGTAGCAAAATCAGGCTGTGGATTAAATTGCTCTATCGTCACATATCTGAAATTCGTCTGCTCCATCACAGTCACTCGTGGATCAATTCGTAGTTCATAGGCCAGTTGATTGGTTCCTACATCGATGGCATAACTTTTCACCGCACCATTTTGCAGTGCACAATCAGTGAATCCTCCAGTAGAAGAACCAATGTCAACATGGATGCTGCCGGTTATATTGAGGTCGAACGTCTGAAGCGCTTTTTCAAGCTTATACCCTCCACGGCTGACATATTTCTTATTTAACCCTTTGACTCTAATTTTAACGGTCTCAGGATTAATTTTTTCAGCAGCCGAATGAAGGCGTTCATGTTCATTGAATACTTTTCCCGCCATGATATAACGTTTCGCTTCGTCTGTCGTTTCAAAATATTCATGATCGACCAGCCACTCGTCAATTCGCTGTTTCTTCATCCGTTTTACCTATCAGCTGTTTCACTTCATCTACAATATGAGCGGTAGTCAATCCGATATCCTGCAACAGCATATCGACGTCACCCTGCTCGATATATTCGTTGTCGATACCCAGTCGTTTGACATCAACGGATTGCTGGTGATCGTTAAAATAACTGACCACCATTGAACCGAATCCCCCAGTAAGCATCGACTCCTCTACGGTCAGAACAGGAATATTTCTCTTTGCTAGTGAATCGAGATAGTCTGTATCCATAGGTTTGATAAATCTTGCATTGACCACTTCTAGATTAATGCCTTCTTTAAGAAGTGTCTCCTGAGCTTCCAGCAGCATCTGTAGTGTCGGTCCGAATGACAGAACAACAGCATCCTTGCCTTCGCGCAGTACTTCCCATTTGCCGTAAGGAATGCCGGCAGTTGGGTCCGTAACCTCTACACCGACCCCGTTTCCTCTTGGATAACGTATCGCAATCGGCCCAGAATATGAATGAAAGGCACTATAGACCATTTTACCTGCCTCGTCTTCATCTTTTGGCATCATCACAGTCATATTCGGCAGATGGCTCAGAAATGAAATATCAAACACCCCTTGATGGGTTTCGCCGTCAGCTCCGACTAAGCCGGAACGGTCGATACCAAATACGACATCAAGATTTTGACGGTCAATATCATGCAGCAACTGGTCATACGCACGCTGTAAGAACGTAGAATAAATTGCCACATAAGGCTTCATTCCATTGGCAGCAAGTCCTCCTGCCATGGTTACAGCATGCTGTTCAGCAATCCCGACATCAAAGAACTGCTGCGGAAGTTGCTGCTGAAACTTCGTCAGTTTACTACCGACAGGCATCGCCGGCGTGATGGCAACGATGCGTTTGTCATGTTTCGCAAGTTCGAGCACTGCGTCACTCATCAATTGACTCCATGAAGGTGCTGCTGCTTTACCGCCAAGCTGTTCACCTGTATCGAGTTTATAAGGTCCAAGACCGTGCCATGTCCCAATTTTGTCGTTCTCTGCCGGCCTGTAACCTTTTCCTTTTTTAGTGATGACATGAATGATGACCGGACCGTTGATTCTTTTAGATGTTTCGATAGCTTCATCCAGTTCTTTGAAGTTATGACCATCAACGGGACCGACATATTTGATGCCGAGCTCCTCAAAAAATACACCTGAGACCACTAGATATTTCAAGCTGTCTTTAATTCTATCTGCTGAATCTCTCAATTTCAGTCCGCCCGGTAGTTTGCTTAAGAAGCCATCGATATCTACTTTAGCGCGGTTATAGTTTTGATTCGTCCGCAGTCGACCGAACATATTATGCATCGCCCCAACGTTCGGCGCAATACTCATTTCATTGTCATTTAGAATAATCGTCATATTCGTGCGGTCATGTCCGATATGATTTAATGCTTCAAGTGCCATACCGCCTGTCAATGCCCCGTCACCAATGACAGGGACTACATGATAATGTTCTCCCATAATATCCCGCGCTTTAGCCATCCCCATAGCTGCAGACAACGACGTCGAACTGTGTCCCGCCTCCCAGACGTCATGCTCACTTTCCGATCTTTTAGGAAAACCACTTAAACCATTATGTTGACGCAGCTGATCGAACTGTTCTCCTCTGCCAGTCAAAATCTTATGAATATACGCCTGATGACCGACATCAAAAATCAATTTGTCTTCAGGGCTGTTAAAATGTTTATGAAGCGCAATCGTCAGTTCAACGACTCCTAAGTTGGCACCGATATGTCCACCAGTTACTGCACACTTTTCAATTAAGAACGTTCTAATGTCTTCACTTAACTGAACAAGTTCATGTTCTGAGAGATTTTGAATTTCTGATGGATTTTTAATTTTCGAAACATCCATTTGAGTTCCACCTACAGTCTAAATAATTAATTAATTTTCATTATAGCATTACACGTCTATATGAACAAAAAAAGCCACTAGGGCTTTTTGATCCATCGTCCATTTACTTCGTCCGTGTAACAATATAATCAAGAAGTTGTTTCATAGCAGCACCATTGTCTGTCAGTTCATCAACCAGTCGGACAGACTGCTCGTAAACCTCATTCATCGTCTGTTTAGCCACATCCAGCCCAAGTAAAGTGACATAAGTCGATTTATCGTTCAGCGCATCACTTCCTGCACTTTTACCCATTTCTTCGAGATTACCTTCTACATCGAGAATATCATCTTTGATCTGAAACAGTAATCCAACCTTGCTGCCTAATGAATCCAGTTTCTTCATGGCATCAGCATGAAGTCCGGCAATGATTCCCGCGCTTAAAAAGCAGCATCTGATCAGGTCGCCGGTTTTATGCGCATGAACGGTTTCCATTTCAGCAAGAGATAACTGCTTGTTTTCTGCTGACATATCGAGCATCTGCCCGCCGACCATACCACGGCTGCCCGCTGCTTCTGCAATCAATCGAACAAGCTGCACTATAGTATCAGCTGATAACGTATCATCATTCGTCAGCTGTAAGAAACTGTCAGTCAGTAAGCCGTCACCGGCAAGAATGGCTGTTGCTTCACCATATACTTTGTGATTCGTCAGCTGACCTCTCCGGTAATCATCATCATCCATTGCCGGCAGGTCATCGTGAATCAATGAGTAAGTATGAATCATCTCTATAGCTGCCGCTGTTGACAGCCCAGTCCGCGTCTCTTGTCCAAACATTTCAAGCGTGGTCAGAAGAAGCACGGGACGTATACGCTTGCCGCCTGCCATCAACGAATACTGTATGGATTCATCGAGTACATGGTCCAGTGGCTCGTTATATATCTGCTTTAAATAGTTATCGACCAGCTCTATTAATTTAAGATTCATCTTTTACCTCTGAACTGACTTGATTGATTTTCTTTTCAGCTTCAGTCAACTGTGTCTGACATGCTTTGGACAACTTAATGCCTTCTTCGTACAGTTTGATCGATTCCTCAAGAGAAACTTTATCATTATCCAGCTTGTTAACAATTTCTTCAAGCTCTGTCATCATTGATTCAAAGTTTTTAGCCATTTCGATCCTCCTTCAATGCTTCCACAACGGCACTAATTTGACCATCGGAAACTTGAATTTCTATTGCGTCTGAAAGCTTCACGTCGTCTATACTACTAACAATTCCCTCGGCTGTTCTGACGATACTATAGCCTCTCTCCAGTATCCCCACTGGATTGAGACTTGCAAGCAGCTTATGCTGGAATTCAAGAGACTGAGTTAAGCTTTGCAGCTGTCTATGAACAGCGCGTTCCAGCTGCACGTTAAGCTGTGACAAACGCCGGCTGTTCATTTCAATTTGCGAAGCAAGTCGTTCTTTAGACAGTCTGCTGTCAAGACGAACAAAACGCGCACTGCTTTCAGCAAACTTGTCTTTAAGTAAATAGAACATTCTCTGTTCAATTTCATCTTTACGCTGCACCTGCTGCTCAATCAGCAGATTCGGATTCCGGAAGATCGGATGCCCGCTGAGCCGCTGCAGTCGTTGATTTTCATATTTCAGTCGCTGCGTCAACTGCTGCCTTAGAAAAACATCAGTCGATTTAAGCTGATTCATCAGCTCAAACTGGTCCGGGACCGCCATGACTGCAGCACCTGTAGGCGTAGGGGCTCTTAAATCAGCAGCAAAATCACTCAACGTCGTATCCGTTTCATGGCCGACCGCTGAAATAATCGGAGTGTCCGCTTCGTAGATGGCCTGTACGACGTCACGTTCATTAAATGCCCATAGATCTTCTATCGAGCCACCACCACGACCGACAATAATGACATCAACATTCATTGAATCTGCCTGCTTGATGTTTTTGACGATGTTGTCAACGGCGCCTGCACCCTGCACCAACGTTGAAATATAATGGACGTCTGCCAGTGGATACCGTCTATTGAGTGTAGATTCTATATCGCGTATAGCGGCACCTGTAGAAGCCGTAAGAACCGCAATACTTGCGGGATACTTAGGCAGTTTTTTCTTATGCGCCGGGTTAAAGTACCCTTTTGATTCAAGTTCCTTTTTCAATGCCTCGAACCTTTCGTAGAGCTGACCGACCCCATCAAGCGACATATCATTGACGTAGAGCTGATAGCTGCCCCGCCCTTCATATACAGAGACTCGACCTGTAATCAGAACTTGGTCTCCCTCTTTTGGCGTGAAGCTGATTTTAGCGGCATCTCTTTTGAACATCATGCCATTCATCACGGCTCCACCATCTTTCAGAGCGAAATAAAGATGGCCGCTTGAATGATGCTTGACGTTAGATAGTTCACCTTTGATAAACACATGCTCCAAATAAGGATCCCGGTCAAATTTTGCCTTGATGTACTTAGTGAGCGCACTGATGGATAAATATTCGGTCATTGCAACTTCTGTTTGATGACTTCGCTTAATACACCATTGATGAATTTATAGCTGTCATCATCCCCGTAAGTTTTGGCAAGATTGACCGCTTCATTGACTGCCACTTTTTCAGGCACATCCGTGTAGAGCACTTCAAATACTGACATGCGAAGAATCAGTCGGTCAACTTTGCTGAGACGCTCTAACGTCCACTGCTTCAAGTGCGGTCTAATCGCATCGTCAAGTGCTTGCTGATGCTCTTTCACACCTTCAGCAATACTCTCCATAAAGGAATCACGTTCATTCGGTTCCAGGACAAATGATTTTGCCTCTGTTAATGTAATAGGTTCTTTTGTTTCCATCTGAAATAATACTTTTAGTGCTAGTTCTCTTGATTCGCTACGACTCATAATTGTTCTCCTTCAAAAATTGAGAGGATGCATGCATCCTCTTAGTTGTCTTTAAATTTAATATTGATGATATGGACATTGATTTGTTTTGGATTCAATGCAGTCATGTTTTCAAGTGCATACTTAATGTTCTGCTGCACCTGCTTTGCTGTCGCTGATATAGTAGTTCCATAATCAAACGTGCAGTAAGCATCTATATAGATATCTTCATCTTTTATTTCAACATTGACACCTCGGGCATTTTTAACACCTAATTTATCGAGGGATTTATTTTTTTGTAACAGTGTTACACCTTTGACTTCGCTGACAGCGATGTTAGCGATCACTTCAATAACGTTAGGCGAAATTTCTACTGTACCTAAGTTCTGTTTAGACATCGTTTCAACCATGATATTGCCTCCCATCGTATAGTACATCTATCATACCATTAATCCGCTGTAATATTAACTAGATTGAATAGAATTGATGAATCAAATAACAAATCTATAAATCTCATGGATAGTGGATTCTGCCATATAAAAAACGGAGATCCAGATTTTTCTGGATCTCCGTTTTATCTGCTGATATAACCTATTTTATCAACATCAATCGTATTGAAGTTCATTCTCTTCAAGAAAATTAGTACTGTAGTCTTTACTTAGAAATACAGGATGCTTGAGCAGCGCCTGATGGAATGGAATCGTTGTATCGATACCGTGAATGATATATTCATCCAGCGCTCGTAAGGCACAGCTGATCGCTTCTTCACGAGTCGGCTGGAAGACAATCAGTTTCGCGACCATCGAGTCATAGTAAGGAGGAATCGTATACTGATTATAACACGCAGAGTCCACTCTCACCCCGTAGCCGCCCGGAACTAAATATTGAGTGATCTGACCAGCTGACGGCATAAAGTTCTTCAGTGGATTTTCAGCATTGATTCTAAGTTCCATCGCGTGTCCTTTAAAATCAACATCCTCCTGCTGAATATCGAGTTTTTCGCCTGAAGCAATGCGAATCTGCCATTTCACCAGATCGATGCCCGTTACCATTTCAGTGACAGGATGCTCTACTTGAATACGCGTATTCATTTCCATGAAGTAATAGCGGTCTTCATTCAGGTCGTAAATAAATTCAATAGTCCCTGCGCCTTCATAATCCACCGTCTCAGCTGCTCTTACAGCTGCCTGACCCATCGCTTCTCGGGTTTCTGCGCTGATCACAGGGCTCGGTGATTCTTCAACTAGTTTCTGCATACGCCGTTGAATGGTACAGTCTCGTTCACCAAGATGAATGACATGACCATAGGCATCTGCCAGCACTTGAATTTCTATATGCCGGAAATTCTCTATGAACTTCTCGATATAGAGCCCTTTATTTCCGAATGCCACTTCTGCTTCCTGCTCGGTCATACGGTAACCATTGATCAGCTCTTCTTCGTTACGAGCAATGCGAATCCCTTTGCCGCCACCGCCTGCAGTTGCTTTGATGATAACCGGGTAGCCGATTTTTTCGGCTTCCTGTTTAGCGATCTCTATCGTTTCGACAAGTCCGTCACTTCCTGGAACAACCGGGACATTGGCTTGAATCATTTCCTTCTTAGCTAAATCCTTAATGCCCATCTTTGTAATGGACTCATGACTTGGTCCGATAAATTTAATATTGCATGCTTCGCACATTTCTGCAAAGTCAGCATTCTCAGCAAGAAAACCATAGCCCGGGTGTATGCCGTCGCAGCCAGTTGCACTTGCTATCGCTAATATATTAGGAATGTTCAAATAGGAATCCTTTGAATATTTCGGCCCGACACAATATGCTTCATCAGCAAGCTGAGTATGAAGCGCCTCCTTGTCTGCTTCTGAATAGATGGCTACAGAATGGATATTTAATTCCTTTAATGCTCTAATGATACGGACAGCAATTTCACCGCGATTAGCAATTAATACTTTTTTCATTACTTCACCCGGAATAGAGGCTGACCATATTCCACCATTTGACCATCTTCAACAAGAATCTCAACAATTTCTCCTGAGAGTTCAGCCTGAATTTCGTTGAAGAGCTTCATCGCTTCCAGAATACATACGATTGATTCAGCGGTGACTTTATCTCCTATTTTGACGTAGGCATCACTTTCAGGAGTCGGTGACTTATAAAAAGTCCCTACCATCGGCGCGTTGATTGTCCGTCCCACAGGAACGTCTTCTACTTTTTGAGACTGTACTTCCTGTATAACAGAAGTTTGTGGTGCTGGTGGTGTATTCTGAACAATCGTTTCTTTTTTAAGTTTTATTTTAAGGTTGTCTTCTTCCAGTTCAATCATCGTCAAAGATGAATTATCGAGCAGTGCTATCATTTCTTTTAGTTCTTCAAAATTCATGATGTTCTCCTTTATACTTCATATTAGTACTAGCTACTTAACCCATTTTACTTGAGTGGTCAGACCAATTCAAGTATAAAAAAAAGACATGCTCAGAGCATGTCTTAAATTATCCACGTGATACATAGGACCCATCTGTTGTGTTGATGATCAGTTTGTCGCCGATGTTGACAAACAATGGGACGTTCAATGAATAACCAGTCTCAACTGTCGCCTGTTTAGTCGCACCTTGGGCTGTATCTCCTTTGATTCCTGGTTCTGTTTCCGTTACTTCGAGCGTTACTGTGTTAGGTAGTTCAACACCAAGTGTTTCACCTTCATAGCTCTGAATATGAACTTCCATGTTTTCTTTCAGGAACTTCAATTCATGGGTCAATGCTGATTCTGAAATTTCAGTCTGATCATATGTCTCAGTGTCCATAAACACGTGAGCGTCACCGCTCGCATATAAATACTGCATTTTACGGTTATCAATCTGTGCGCGTCCTACTTTTTCACCCGCACGGAATGTTTTTTCCTGGATAGCACCTGTTCTTAAGTTTCTTAATTTTGAACGGACGAATGCTGCACCTTTACCCGGTTTAACATGTTGGAACTCGATGACACGCCAGATGCCATTATCCACTTCAATAGTCAATCCTGTTTTAAAATCGTTAACTGAGATCATTTAATAATCCTCCTAATTTTGCTGTCTATAAAATAATAAGGTCTTTTGTAGAATGTGTAAAGCGCTTTAGACCTGCTTCAGTGACTAATACATCATCTTCAATACGCACACCGCCAAGACCGTCAACATAGATACCAGGTTCAAGCGTGACACACATATTTTTTTCAAGTGTGATATCTGATTTCATGGACAGCCCAGGACCTTCATGAACTTCAAGGCCGATACCATGCCCCAGTGAATGGCCAAAGTTGTCTCCATATCCTGCCTCCACAATGATATCACGTGCGATGGCGTCAGCTTGTGCACCGGTCATCCCCGACTTAACTGTTTCCAGGGCCGTCACTTGTGCTTTCAAGACAATATCATATATCCTTTTCATTTCTTCAACCGGTTCTCCAACGGCAAATGTACGTGTGATATCTGAGATATAACCTTGATAAATGGCACCATAATCAAGAGTCACCATCTCGCCCTTATTGATGATTTTCTCAGAAGCAACACCATGGGGCAGAGCACCGCGGTGACCAGAAGCAACAATAGTATCAAATGATGAGCCTGATGCACCATTCTTTCTCATGAACATTTCAAGTTCATTGTTCACTTCCATCTCTGACATGCCTGGTCTGATAAACTTAAGAATGTGATCATAAGCCAGGTCTGCAATGTCAGCTGCTTTTTGAATCAGCTCCAATTCGAATGGTTCTTTAATCATGCGGATCTTCTCGATTTCTCCGCTGATATCCACAAGTTCCATCGTGCTGCAAAGCGCTGCATACTGCTGATATGTAATGAGATCCCCTTCAAAGCCAATAGTCTTGATATCCAGTTCATTTGTTAACTCAGCAATACTATCCAGCAATGCCCCCTGCTGCTTCACTACTTCGAAATCCACAGCCTGTTCACCTGCCTGGACTGTGTACCTGAAGTCAGTGACAAGAAATCTGCGGTCCTTCGTCAACACAAGAGCACCGCTTGATCCAGTGAATAAAGATAAATAGCGTCGATTGTAAGGTGAAAGTATCACCACTGCATCAAGTTTCTTATCTTCTAATAATTGTTTGACTTTTTCGAATTTCATTGTAATCCTCTTTTCCTGGTATTTTAAATTCCTTTAAACTCATGTTACCATAGATTTAGAAATACGGAATAAGGAGATCCCCTATGTGCAAAAAAATACTAATCATAAGTACAATGCTGCTCGCTGCCTGCAGCAACGAAACTGGGCAGTTGCAGCAGCAGAAAAAAGAATTGCAGACTGAAATCAAAACAATCAATGAAAAAATCAGCGATGAAAAAACGAAGAACATCTCCAACAACAATACACTGTCGGCATTAAATAAAGAACTGGAGATGAATAATGGTAACAGCTCGTCAGTATCAAACGAAAATTATGCTGATTACTTCAATACCTATACTCAAGCTATGACTGATGCTTTCAGTGAATATTCAGCGATAGACACTAAGGCAGCAGAACTCAAAGAAGATCCCGTCACTGAAGAACAGCTGAAAGCGATACAGACGAAAGTAACAGATGCTTCAGAGACATTTAACGAACAACTGAAAGACAAAACTATTCCGCAATCATATTCGGACATTCATAGTCAAATCACTTCTGCTGACAAAGAATTTGTATCTGGCATGAATAAAGTCGTCAAAGCTTACACTCAATCTGACCAGCCATTATTTGACGAAGGTAGTGCTGAATTAAATGAAGGCATCAATAAAATCGATCATATTCAATTCCAGTGACCGATCAAATGAACTACCGGGACGTGTTCCCGGTTTTGTTCTATCTTCAATCAATTATCTTCGATAGGTCCACTCATCACTCATATACTTCTGCGAAATATCATGCACTTCCTGCAACTGTTCATCCGTCAATTCATAAGGAAGAAGTTCGATGTTTAATCCTTGCTGAAACCCTTCGTAAAACGCTTCTTCCATCTCTTCAATTGTCACTTCTTGATCCGTCAGATCATTGATCGCTACTGCTTTTTCATGAAATGCCTGCTTCATCTTGATCATCAACCGTTCGTTTTTGTACTTAAACAATTCAAACAACTCATCTACGTCAATTTTCTGTAGAATAGAGCCATGCTGCAATATCACCCCTTTTTGCCTTGTCTGTGCGCTCCCTGCAATTTTACGACCTTCGACGACCAGTTCATACCAGCTAGGTGCATCGAAACAGACTGAACTTCTCGGGTCTTTCAATTTTGCCCGCTGCTCCTCAGTTCGCGGCACTGCAAAATAAGCGTCAAGTCCTAAATTTTTAAATCCTTCCAGCAGCCCAGTGGAAATCACGCGATACGCTTCAGTGACTGTTTGCGGCATAGCGGGATGACTCTCGGGCACTATAACTGAATACGTCAGTTCATGATCATGCAAAACCCCTCGCCCACCAGTAGCCCTGCGAACAAGACCAATATGTGAGGCTTTCACTTTATCAATATCAATCTCTTTTTCAAGCTTCTGAAAATAACCGATTGATAACGTTTTAGGGCTCCAGCCATAAAAGCGGACAACCGGTTTCATTTCTCCTCTGGAAACCCAGTTCATTAAAGCTTCATCGAGTGCCATATTAAAGTACGGATTCTGCTTTTTAGTGTTTATAAATAACCATTGTTCTGTCATTTCAACCATCCTTCTGCGTTGTTTCGGTAAAATTACTTTGAATTCAACACTTTTAATCTTTATAATGAATAATATGTAATATAGGAGGAATTGTTAATGAATACTTGGATTATCATTGGTCTCATCCTTCTTGCGCTGATTGTCTACATCGCAGTCAATTACTCTATCAATCGTAAAGCCGTCACTGAATTAAGTCAAGACGACTTTCAAGCAGGACTTCGACGTGCTCAAGTGATTGATTTAAGAGAGAAAGCTGACTACGACTACGGTCATATCGTTGGTGCAAGAAACATCCCGATGAGTATTTTCAGAACACGAATGCTTGGACTGCGTAAAGATCAACCGATATACTTCGTTGATAAAAACGGCATCCAATGTTACCGCGCAGCAAGATTGCTGAAAAAGAAGGGCTATAACAATCTATTCATGCTAAAAGGCGGATACAAAGAATGGAACGGCCGAATTAAATCAAAGAACTAAAAAAACTTCAATCCCTGGTTCAGGGATTGAAGTTTTTTGTTACTTCTCGATTGTTCCTTCAAAGCGAAGAATTGGCTTACGAGCAGCTGTCGTTTCATCTAAGCGGCCGATAACTGTATGATGCGGCGCCTCTAAAACGATATCCGGATTCTCTTCCGCTTCTTTAGCGATCTGAATCATTGTGTCACAGAATTTATCGAGTGTTTCTTTAGATTCTGTTTCAGTCGGTTCAATCATCATACATTCCTCAACGTTAAGTGGGAAGTAAATGGTCGGTGGATGGAAGTTAAAGTCAAGCAGTCTCTTCGCCATGTCTAATGTACGTACGCCCAGTTTCTTCTGTCTGACACCGCTGATGACGAATTCATGTTTACAATGTCTGTCATACGGCAGTTCGAAATAAGGCTGAAGGCGACGCATCATGTAGTTTGCGTTCAGTACAGCAGTCTCTGATACTTCTTTTAAGCCGTCCGGGCCCATTGTACGGATATAAGTGTAGGCGCGTAAGTAGATACCGAAGTTACCGTAGAATGGTTTAACACGTCCGATAGATTGCGGACGGTCATAATCAAATTTAAATGTATCATTTTCTTTAACGATATGTGGCTTCGGCAGGAATGGAATCAGATCTGCTTTTACACCGACAGGACCAGAACCAGGGCCGCCGCCACCGTGTGGACCCGTGAATGTTTTGTGTAAGTTTAAATGTACAGCATCAAAGCCCATATCACCAGGACGTACTTTACTCATGATGGCATTTAAGTTCGCACCATCATAGTATAATTTACCGCCGGCCGCATGTACGATTTCACGGATTTCTAGAATATCTTCTTCAAAAAGACCTAATGTGTTCGGATTTGTCAACATAATAGCTGCTGTATCAGGCCCTACCACGCGTTTTAAGTCTTCGATATCCACTAAGCCTTGTTCATTAGATTGAACAGTCACTGTCTCAAATCCTGCAACTGTAGCAGAAGCGGGATTGGTACCGTGAGCAGAGTCAGGTACGATGACTTTTGTCCGTACGTGGTCGCCATTTGCCTCGTGATAAGCTCTGATCATCATCAGGGCTGTCCACTCACCATGAGCACCTGCAGCGGGTTGCAGTGTCACTTCATCCATCCCGGTGATTTCTTTTAAGTGTTCCTGTAAGTCATAGATCACTTCAAGGGAACCTTGAATCGTTTTTTCGTCCTGTAAAGGATGCGCCTGAGCGAACCCAGCCATACGAGCCACACGCTCGTTGATTTTTGGATTGTATTTCATTGTACAAGAACCCAGTGGATAAAAACCTGTATCAACCCCGTGGTTCTTGTTGGAAAGCTCTGTGTAGTGGCGCATTAAGTCAAGTTCAGCAATTTCTGGTAACATCGCTTTTTCTTTACGGATAAACTTGCTGTCCAGTATATCTTCAACTTTTTTTCCTTCTACTTCAAGAGGGGGTAATGAATAGGCGAAACGATTTTCTTTAGAACGTTCGAAAATTAATGGAGTTGCTCCCTTAAGCATTATAGGCACCTACTTTCTCAATGAATGTATCGATTTCTTCTTTCGTACGTAGCTCTGTAACAGCAATCAACATGTGTCCTTCGTATTTATCATCAATACGACCTAAATCATAACCACCGATAAATCCTTCTTCAAGGAGCTCGGCATTGATTTCAGGAACCGGCTTATTGAATTTAACGACGAACTCATTGAATGAAGTACCTGGTAATACATTGAATCCAGCTTCAATCATTCTGTCTTTCATATAGTTCGCTTTGTAAAGGTTCTGTTCAGCCATTTCAACGACACCATTTTTACCTAACGCACTCATTGCTACAGAAGCTGCCAGGGCATTCAGTGCTTGGTTAGAACAGATATTGGAAGTTGCTTTATCACGGCGGATATGTTGCTCACGAGCCTGCAGTGTTAAAACGAAACCACGTTGACCCTCGTCATCATGCGTCTGACCGACTAGACGTCCCGGCATTTTACGAGTTAACGCTTTCGTTGCAGCGAAGTAACCACAGTGAGGTCCACCTAACTGTGCAGGGATACCGAACACCTGTGCATCACCGACAACGATATCAGCACCAAATTCACCTGGAGGGGTTAATAAACCAAGTGCTAAAGGATTACTAGATACTATAAATAACGCTTTAGTGCCTTCTGTGTAGGACTTAATGATCTCTAAATCCTCGATACTGCCGAAGAAATTAGGATATTGAACCATGACACATGCTGTATCTTCATCGATAGCTGATTTAAGCGCGTCTAAATCTGTCACCGTATCTTTGACGTCGATTTCCACAACTTCCAAATTCTGACCTTTAGCGTACGTCTGAAGGACAGCACGTGACTCATCATTCACCGCTTTAGAAACAACAATTTTCTTTTTACGCGTATGACCGCAGGCAAGCATCGCCGCTTCAGCGAAAGAAGTTCCGCCATCATACATCGAAGAGTTTGCTACGTCCATACCTGTCAGCTCAGCAATCATAGTCTGGAATTCAAAGATGGCTTGTAATTCACCTTGAGAGATCTCTGGCTGGTAAGGAGTATAGGCTGTATAGAACTCTGAACGAGAAATCACATGGTCAACAACAATCGGCATATAATGATCATAAACACCAGCGCCCAGGAATGAAGCATGTGTTTCACTCGTCTTATTTTTGTTGGCAAGGGCAGACAATTCTCTTAATAGAGCAGTCTCCGATCTTCTCTCTTTGATATCAAGCGGACGATCAAAACGAACTTTTTCAGGAATATCTGCAAACAATTCGTCGATTGACTGAATGCCAATTGTCTCCAGCATTTCCTTCTTATCAGTTTCTGTTAATGGAATATAACGATGGCTCATAATCTCTCTCCTTAGTTTTTATGGAATGGTGTTTTTACGACTTTAGCAGGTACTTTATTTTTTCTGACTTGGACGTATACTTCGTTCCCGATTTCTGTTTCATTGATGTCCAGCAATGCCAGAGCGATTGAACGACCCGTTGATGGCGATTGTGTGCCGCTCGTCACATAACCAATTTTTTCATCGTTACTATTGAATACTTCGTAATCTGTACGGGCGATGCCGCGTTCCTGTAATTCAAGACCAGTAGATCTTCTTGTAACACCTTGTTCTTTTTGTGCTGCAAGTGCCTCCCTGCCAATGAATTCTCCTTTATCAAGTTTGACACTGAATCCCATTTTTGCTTCGTAAGGTGAAATTTGAGTTGATAAATCCTGCCCGTGAAGTGGCAGCGCTGCTTCAAGACGCAGCGTGTCTCTCGCTCCTAATCCACAAGGGGCCACTCCAGCATCAAGCAGACCTTTCCAGATTTTTTCTGTTACTGCTGCATCACAATAAATTTCATAGCCGTGCTCACCAGTATAACCCGACTGTGACAGAATGACTTTTTCACCGAATATTTCTACATTCTGTTTGAATTCAAACAATTTAAGTCCGCTGACATCTTCTGAAACGAGGGACGAGATCATACGTTCAGCGTCCGGCCCTTGTATAGCAATCTGGCCATAATTTTGAGAGACATTCGTGACTTTAACCGCCTCTATTTCGTGCTGTTTCAGCCAGTCAAAATCAATATCTGTATTGCCTGCATTCACGACTAGTAAATACTTGTTCTGCTCAAGCATATAAACGACAAGATCATCGATGACTCCCCCGTTTTCATTACATAGCATTGTGTACTGTGCTTTGACCTCAGTGAGCTTACTAATATCATTAGTCAGCACTTGTTGAAGAAATTCCGCTGCCTGCTCACCTTCAACGATAATTTCACCCATGTGACTGACATCAAACATGCCGACTTTTTCTCTCACTGCCTTATGTTCTTCTTTAATGGATGAGAACTGAACAGGTAATGCCCAGCCAGAAAAATCAATGACTTTTGCTCCGGCTTCCACATATGTTTCATATAACGGTGTTTTCTTTAAATCCATCATCATTACCTCCATATCAATATAAAAAACAGGATAGCTGTTAACTATCCTGTCGATTTCTTCAGGTAAGCGTCCTAGTGACATCCTTTTGCCTGAGAGTTTCACGTTAGTTTGCCCCTTCGGCGATGATAGTTATCATTCTCTCTATCACTATTCTTCCGCTATTAAGATGTTCATCACATAATCAATACAATCTTCAACAGAGTTTTCACTGTCTACTTTAATGTATGCGATTTCATTATATCGTGAACAGCGTGAATTGTACAACTCTTTAATATCATCAAATGAACGGTCAACTGCATTCGGCCTCGACTTATCGCCAACAATTCTATTATATATTGTATCAATATTCGTATCTACCCAAATATTTAATTTATTTTTATTTATAATATCAATATTGTTCGTATTTTCTACAATTCCTCCGCCAGTCGCAATGACAACATTCTGTTTCATGAATTGATTTAATGCTTGATGTTCAAGGGCCCTAAAGTATCGTTCTCCTTTCTCCGCAAATATGTCACTGATTTTCATCTGCTCTTGTTCTTCTATGTATATATCCAGGTCAACAAAAGGCAGATGGCATTCATCTGCCAGTCTTTTGCCTAAAGTAGATTTTCCTGCGCCCATAAAACCAATCAAAACTACTGCCACATTAACGCTCCTTCAGTTCATTATTAATCTGAACATAATAATAATCTTTGATATTATCCATGGAATTAATTTTAATCATATACCTTACACTATAACTACTGATGTAAAAAATAACAATCATCAATAAGATTAATGCAAAGGGAACCATCATTGCTTCAGTCGATCTGAACAATTTCATGTCGTACTCTCCTCGAATCCTGCCAGGTGATATCTAAAAATATTCCATTTATATTTTTAGTGAACACTGCCTGTCTCACTTTTTCCTGCAAAATCACATAACCTGAGCCGTCCACTTTCCTGACGATTCTTGATTGATTGTACAAGTAGCTGTACGTTTTGCCGGATTTAGAATCTTTAGCAAGAAGTTGTCCATTTAACACACTGAGTTCCTTACCTTTAATTTCACTCAATATATCCCTTAAGCAGAGCTCATAATTAATATCGTAATTATCTGATGACACCGATTTAAACACCATGATATTTTGAATGATCAGCGGGAACAATGTCAATATGACAACAGCTATACTGAAGTTCAACAGCATCTCAATAAGGGTAAATCCATTATCTCTTCTTAATACAGTAGTGATCTGCACCTGCCTTGCACAGCATTCCGTCCTGTTCAATCACAGTCCCTCCTGTCTTCACATAGACATAGAACGAGCGGTATTCTGCAACATCGTCAAGCGACTCTCTATATGTTTTATTCATCTGGTGGAGCATAGGAATAAGAGCGGTACAGATCAATACAATAATAGATAAACTGAGCATGGCATCAACCAGTAGAAAACCACTATCCTTCTTCAATTCTTACTCTCCCCCTGACCAGCTGAAAAATCAACTCAAACCGTTTGCCGTTGATAAAGTAGGTGACTGTAGCTCCGTGATTGATGCTATCGCCGCTGAATATAATTTCTGTTGCATTTTTCGAAATGCCGGTGTAGATAGAGCCGTTCCTCAATTGATAAGAAGTCTTAATGGCTAGCTTTGATGAATAAATCTTAATTTCATGACTGCCGGGAAAAAATTGGATAGTCACAGATTGTCCTGTAGCCATTGCAAGCGTCTGGTAGTAAGTGACAACGGCAAGCAGCTCATTATTCACTTCAGCGATGTCTGCCTGCTCATAGTCAAACGTATGATAGCTCATCATATGAATCATGATGAGCATCATAGCAATGACCAGTAATGTTTCTATATAGCTGAATGCCTGATTATGTCTCAGCAATGGCTTCGCCGCCGATAATGTTAATTCCTTTTCCATTTTTACATTTCGTTTGATTTTCCTTAAGAAAATCAGGAACTAAATCCTGAACAGTGGTCGGTGCCGTGCCGTTTTGAAGTTTGTAAGCTTCGATTTGTCCCTGGACCATCTTCACTTGAGCAGTACATCCGGTACTCTGGACGTTATCTGACTGTTTAGCTATATTAGGGATAATGATGATAATAAGCACTGAGATTACAAGCAGAACGAGCAGCATTTCAATCAGCGTAAATCCTTCGTCTGTTCTGAATACTTTCTTCCATCCGTTTTTCAATGTTTTCATCTCCTTATTATTGTATACCGCTCATCATCTGCAGCATAGGTAGTATGATTACGAGATAAAGTGTGATAATCAATAACCCTAGAGCTGAAAAGATAATCGGTTGTATCCACTTTATATATTTTAAAATCTGGGCTTCAAACTTCTTGAAAATATAGTCAGCATAATATTTAAGTTCAACATCCAGCTTAGAATTCTTTTCACCGTGTCTGATAAAATTGATCATTGACTGTTCAAATAGACCGACACTGCTAATGGCTTCCGGCAAAGATTGTCCACTCATCAGTGACTCATTAATTTGACTGCCGATGTACTGCATCACTAAATCTTTATCCTGTTCTCTGAAAATTTCAATGATTTTAATCATTGAAATACCGTTACCGAGAAAAAAAGAGAGTTCAACACTGACACGGTAGGTAATATATTTTCGATATAGACTATTGACTACCGGTACCTTTGTAATCAACCATAACTTTCTCTTGATATCTGCACGTTTGAAGAGAACGAAATAGAAGATAGCAGTTAACATGAACAGCACTGCGAGTATCATCAGCATTCTAGGCATTAAGAACAGCAGATAGGTGAGGAATTTTAGCTCCGCAGAAATTTGTATTCCCATCGAGTCATACATATTCTGGAACTGTGGGAGTACTGTCTGGTTCACGACGATAATCAATGTAAAAAATATAGCGAGGAGTATTGAAGGGTACTGAATGGTTTTCATGAAGTGTTTCAGACTCTGCCGTTTTGATACACTGAACTGATGACACTGCATCAATGTCTCATCTAAATTGCCATATCTTTCTCCAAAATAAATTTGCAGAATGATATTCGGTGGATAATGAAGTGTTGTAACAATATCACTTAATGAATGTCCTTGTTTCAAGGACTCAAGACATTCTGTTTTAATCTGAGTCTGTATGCCGTCATACTGACTGAACAGAAATTCTATCGCTTCGTATTGTGTGAAGCCGCTTCTCGTAAGTTCTGCAATACGTATCAAGAAATCTTCCTGATATCCTTTCAGCTTATTTTTTGACCACATGGAACTTCTCCAGTTCTTCTGTTGAAATAAGATCGTGTTCATACATGGCTTTAATCTGTTCTATGAGCGGGTTAAACCCAGATAACTGGTTGCCTGCAAGAAGTTCTTTTATTTGAGAACTAGTCAATGTCTCAATGACCAGTCGCCGGCCATTTTTCGATTTGATCAAACGTTGACTCGTAATCAGCATCACCGCCTGCTTTAATTCGGATTCTTTAATCCCCATCTCAAGCAATCGTTCGACGGCACCAGGTGTATCACTTGCATGCAATGTAGACAACACGAGATGACCGCTCAGACTCGCATTGATAACCTGCTTGGCAGTCAGCTCATCTCTGATTTCACCTATCATCACGATATCGGGATCACATCTCATAATCGCTTTGAATGAATTTTGATAAGTGATATCAGCCTTCTCATTGACACTGATCTGAATAGTATCTTCAAGTACTTGTTCGACAGGATCCTCAATCGTTATAATCTGTCTGTTCAGTGTCTGACGGGCATATGATAACAGATTATACATCAACGTACTTTTCCCGCTGCCAGTTGGACCCGTAATGAGCACCAAACCATGGGACAACTTCATCGTGTCATAGAGCAGTTCTGTATTTTCTATGAAACGGCTTGTAAACTGTGCTTTTAATATCCGTAATACTGCTGCCTCCGTACCGGTTGACTGCGGCAAAGTTGAAACTCTTATATGATAGAGATGTGCTTCATGGTCAATGACAACAACACCGCTTTGCGCTTTCTTTTTGTCCGCAATGTCCAGCCGTGAAACAAATTTTAAATATGCGAGTATGCGTTCATAATGATCATGAGTCAATGAATCCACCGAATGCATGTCTCCATCAACACGCAGCTTTAATTGCACTTGATTACGACATGGAATAAAATGAATATCAGATGCATTTTTATTGATGCTGTCTTTAATCAGCTGATTGACGATTTGTTCCATATATCCCTCCTCACTTATATAATCGTCTAATTATGGCTCTTTATTTTTTTCGGTGCTAAAACTATCAAAGTAATATAATTTATTCGTATTTAACGAGGTTATTTGAAATTACTGGATATAAAAATTAGGTTTACATCTTTATGATGAATCTTTATAATAATAGTTGATATTAAGAGTTTTCGGAGAGGAGAACATCAAATGGATAAAGTCTACAAAACGTTAGGATTCTGGACTGCCATCTTTGCAGTTATGTTCTATGTCGGCCATATGGAAATGATGGCATTTGTGTTTATAGCTCAAACAGGTTTCTTCGTTCTATTAGGATACATGAACCTTACTGAAAGAATGTACATGTACATTTTTGCAGCATATCTCGTTGTATGTTTCGTCGGTTTTACTTATTATTCAACATTTTTATTAGAACCTTCTTTCGGCGCACACCACAAATAAAAAACCTT
>CAACWR010000115.1_pt1 | contig 76059 bp, 71 predicted proteins | sample 2275701 | NCBI WGS metagenome assembly CAACWR01 (sample SAMEA5312467, study PRJEB27640) | indoor metagenome | biome: indoor environment; feature: uncontrolled; material: polymer concrete tiles wood | place: Germany | collected 2014-07-07
CCAAACACAAAAGTAGATACTAAAAAAACAGATTTCAAACCTGGTAACACAAACAACAAAAACAACAAAAAATAAGATTCAATAATAAAAGTTGAATAGACTTGTGATATTATAGTAGGATGAATTACTCATCCTACTATTTTTTTATGTAGAAAAATAAAAGAAACGACGAGGTGTATGATATGTCTGAATTGAATCAGTTAAGAGAACGCATCGAAGAGATTAATATTGCCATATTGGAACTATTATCTGAACGCGGAAAAATTGCCAAACAGATTGGCCAGGAAAAACGTAAAGCAGGGACCATGATCTATGATCCGATGCGCGAAAAAGAAATGCTCAACAAGCTTCAGGATTTGAACAAAGGACCTTATGATGATAATGTCATCAAGCAGTTATTTAAGGAAATCTTTAAAGCATCGACTGAACTTCAAAAATCAGAGAATGAAAAACATCTCTATGTCTCTAGAAAACTGAAGTCAGAGGATACTATCGTGACTACTGCAAATGGCGGTATCATAGGCGGCAACGAGAAGATATTCGTCTTCGGTCCATGTTCTGTCGAATCCTATGACCAAGTAGAACAAGTGGCTAAAAATCTAGTGGCAAAAGGCCAGAAATTTATCCGTGGTGGTGCATTCAAACCTCGTACATCTCCTTATGACTTCCAGGGATTGGGAGAAGAAGGGTTGAAAATATTAAAAGAAATTAATGTGAAATATGATCTTGCTGTCATCTCAGAGATTGTGAATCCAAATCACTTTGAACTGGCTGATCCATATATCGATGTATTCCAGATCGGTGCGCGTAATATGCAGAACTTTGAACTGCTGAAAGAAGCAGGTAAATCAAATAAACCGGTATTATTAAAACGTGGTTTATCGGCAACTATCGAAGAGCTGATCTATGCAGCTGAATATATTCATGCTAGTGGTAACAGCAATATCATCATTTGTGAACGAGGAATTAGAACATACGAAAAAGCGACTAGAAATACACTTGATATTTCAGCTGTACCGATCTTGAAACAAGGGACACATTTACCGGTTCTTGTTGACGTGACACATTCTACCGGCCGTAAAGACATTATGCTCCCGGTCGCTAAAGCAGCACTGGCTGTCGGTGCAGACGGGGTAATGGCTGAAGTTCATCCGGATCCAGCTGTAGCATTAAGTGACGCTGGTCAGCAGATGAACTTAAATGAATTTGATGTATTTTATGAAGAACTAGAGAAAGCAAGAAGATTATATCAGTAAAAAATATTATGAAAACTGAATGAAAACATGTTAGAATAGTAGAGAAAACGATTACAGGAGGAAGCTATGACAGTTACAATTTACGATGTGGCAAGAGAAGCAAAAGTTTCGATGGCAACTGTCTCTCGTGTAGTGAATGGGAATCCTAATGTGAAACCAGCTACACGTGACCGTGTCAATGAAGTGATTGAACGGTTGAATTATCGTCCAAATGCTGTAGCAAGAGGACTTGCCAGTAAAAAAACAACAACAGTCGGTGTCATTATTCCTGATATTTCGAACATTTACTATTCAGAGTTAGCAAGAGGACTCGAAGATATTGCGACAATGTACAAATATCAGACGATTATTTCTAATTCAGATAATGACCCGCAGAAAGAACGGGAGATATATAATAACTTGTTGAGCAAGCAAGTAGATGGCATCATATTCCTCGGTGGAACATTGTCCAATGAAACTGCTGAACTCATCAAGACATCATCAGTACCAGTCGTTGTCTCTGGTACTGATGATAATGACAGCTCACTTCCAGCAGTCAATATCGATTATCATGCAGCAAGCTGTGAAATCACTGAGAAGTTAATAAAAGACGGTGCGCGTCAATTTGCATTTGTCGGTGGCGGCTATTCCGAAAAAGCGCGTCAAGATGTACTGGCGGGTATGAAAGAAGTGCTCGCTAAAAATGCGATTGATCTTGACGACCATGCGATCTATATCGGCAATGAACAGTATCTTGATGGTGAAAAAGCATTCCAGCAAGTGCAGGCGATGAATCCAGACGCTATCCTCTGCATCAGTGATGAGCAGGCTATTGGTCTTGTTCACGCAGCACAGGATGCGGGATTATCAGTCCCTGATGATCTGCAGATTGTCAGCTTCAATAACACGCGTCTTGTACAGATGGTTCGACCTAAACTATCCAGCGTGATGCAGCCGTTATATGATATCGGCGCAGTCGGTATGCGGTTATTAACGAAGTTTATGAATGATGAAGACATTGAAGACAAGCAGGTCATCCTGCCATATCATATCGAATATCGGGGCACGACTAAATAAAGTATGAAAACTTCAGGAATCTGTGATTTCTGAAGTTTTTTTATTCTTTAGATCATTCATAATGCTGAATGATACGTTCAAGCATCCGCTCATTCTTTTCAGTGATTTCTGCTCGTCTCGGGATAACCTGATAATCCTGATCATCTGCATCCCATGACTCTGGAAGTGTCAAGGCTGATTGATCCTGCCATTTATGAATCCATTGTTCTGGCAGCTTTCCTGTTGGAGCGGGGATATCTTTCATGGCAAGCCATACTTGACTCCATGCAATAGGGGCAACTTGAAAGATATTATAACCGCCGCCCCCGACAGCGATCCATCTGCCGGCACAATGCTCGTCAGCGAGCTGCTTTACAATCCTTGGAATTTCCTCGAAGATTCTATGGGTACAGTGCAGATGCGTCAGTGGATCCAAATAATGGGCATCAGCACCGTTCTGGCTGACTATGACATCAGGTTTAAAAAATCGGCAGGCAACCGCAACACTTTCTTTGAAGCAATGAAGAAATGATTCATCCTCTGTATAGGCGTCGATCGGCACATTCATACTATACAAATAGCCTTCTCCCTCGCCTTTTTCATTGATGCTGCCCGTCCCAGGAAATAAATATCTTCCTGTTTCATGGATGGAATAAGTAAATGCCTGATTATCCGAGTAAAATGACCACTGCACACCATCACCATGATGTGCATCTGTATCAATATACAGCACTCTTGCTCCATATTTCTGCTTCATATATTCTATAGCCACCGCACTATCATTATATATGCAGAATCCTGAAGCGCGGCCTTGGAATCCATGATGAAGACCGCCGCCTAGATTGCACGCAGTGCGATCAACACCCGTCATGACAATATCGCAGGCAGTGAGCGTTCCTCCAACAAGCCATGCACTGCTGTCATGCATGGCCTTAAAGTTAGGCGTGTCATTCGTATTCAGCCCGTAACTATCGCACTTAGCTTGACTTAAAGTACCAAGACCAGCCTGTTTCACTGCTTCTATATAGTCTTCTGTATGAACAAGCTTCAGTTCTTCGTCTGTTGCCTTTCTGGCAGGGACCATTTCTGAGTCATCTAGTACACCGAGAGACTTCAGTAGATCAGTCGTCAGCACGAGTCTCATCTGGTTGAATGGGTGACTATCAGAAAATCTATAGTTCAATAATTCATTAGAATAGATATATTTACTCATAGGCCGCTGTCGTGAGGTGTTCTTACTTCGAACCCCGCCTCGTTTAAGTCAGCTATGATCTTCGTTGGATTCATAGACTGCATTCTGATTAATACAAGCTTATAGCCGGGCGTCCGGTCCCGGTAGACTAATATACTTTCAATGCTGACTTTGTTAATATTGAAGATCTTAGTGACGTCATGCATAATACCTGCGCGGTCAGGAACTGCGACTTCGACAGCAGATCCCGGCGTCGTAACACCGGTGAGTTCGAGGAACGTATTCAGCATATCTTTTTGTGTGACGATACCGATACACTGGTTATTCTGAACGACAGGTACACAGCCGATCTTCTGTTCATAGAAGTCGACTGCGATATCTTCTACGAAATCTAGAGGATGACACGTCACCACATTTTTGTGCATAATTCGTGTGATGGGCATCGCTAAATGAGCCGCTGAATCTTCAATTCCTAATATAGAAGGCAGGGCGAGATTGATATCGCGGTCAGAGACGATACCAAGCACTTTCATATTTGAATCGACGACTGGCAGATGTCTGATATCATGTCGTGCCATCATCTCCAGAGCATGTTCAATCGTTTCCACTTCATTAACTGTGAAACATGGACTGGTCATCATTCTTTCAACTAACATACATATCACTCCTATATAAAGAATCGGTTCATAAACCTGATTTTATCAAACTGATCGATCTGCTCATTGGTAATTCTGCTGCCGATTCTTGCCATCAGACAGTTTGCCGGGTGACTGGTAATCTCTGGATCGTTCGTAGAGAACACTTCAAGACCACCAGCTGCCATCATCTTCTGCATGATCTTCTTGTAATCAAATACATTAAGCTTAGAGTTTTTTAAATCCCAGTGCCAGTAATATTCTGTAGTGATGATAATATAATCTTCCATCTGGTCATCAAGCATCGACAGCTTGAGCATTTCTTTGCCGAGCCCGAGGTTACGATAGTTGAGCGATACTTCAATCGCGCCAAGTTCAAGCAGGAAAGGTAGATTACCTTCGCTCCAGCGCTCCATCGGATCAGGATACAGATAAGTCGTATAAGCAATGATATGATTGCCATCACGGCATATAATGATCCTTCCTTCCGGCAGATCCGCTATTTCTTTCAGTGCTTCGAACTGCTCCGGCGGTCGTCTGAAAGCGACAAGACCTTCATCAAAAGTATACTGGCTCAGTGTGCTGCCTGATACAGGACCTTCGATGATAACATGCCTGCCGTTAATATGGTGATCATGTCGGTAGTAGGTTTTCGTGTGTTCCATGCCGATCTCCTTTGAAATTTCTAATTTTTTTGAAAAGTTTGTTTAATTTATTATATAATAACATTGTAGCATTGAAAACGTATACAAAGGGGATGTCATCATGAAGACAGAGATCTATCAAGTGGAATCGGGAACATATAATTTAAAAAATTACGATGAAAGCTATCGTAATTTTGACTGGAAAGAAGTAGAGAAGGCATTCTCCTGGCATGAAACTGGTAAAGTCAATATGGCTTATGAATGTATCGACCGCCATGTTGAAAATGGCAGAGGCGACAAAGTCGCTCTATATTATAAAGATGCTGAGCGCAATGAATCATATACTTTCAGTGAAATGAAGAAGAAATCAGACAAAGCAGCGAATGTCTTGAAAAGTACGACTAATGTCGCTAAAGGCGATCGACTGTTCATCTTTATGCCGCGTTCACCGGAACTATATTTCGTACTCCTCGGGGCTTTGAAAATTGGAGCGATTGTCGGACCGTTATTTGAGGCATTTATGGAGAAAGCAGTTAAAGATCGACTGGAAAACAGCGAAGCATCTGTCATCGTGACGACGAACAGCCTGGTCGGTCGTATTCCAGTGGACGAGCTGCCGAACTTAAAACATATCGTTATCGTGGATGATCAAGTCGCAGACGAACATATAGATTTCAATAAAGCATTTGAAACGGCTTCAGAGTCATTTGAAACAGAATGGCTCGATCTTGAAGACGGCCTTATTCTTCACTATACATCGGGTTCAACTGGACAGCCAAAAGGGGTGCTGCATGTTCAGTACGCGATGGTTCAGCATTACATGTCCGGCCATTATGTGCTGGACTTAAAAGAAGATGACATATACTGGTGTACCGCTGACCCGGGCTGGGTGACAGGAACAAGTTACGGAATATTTGCACCGTGGTTGAACGGGGCGACGAACGTCATCGCCGGCGGAAGGTTTTCTCCGGAAGGCTGGTACGGTACGATTGAAGAATTCAAAGTGACTGTCTGGTATTCTGCACCGACTGCATTCCGTATGTTGATGGGTGCGGGCGATGAAATGATTAAGAACTTCGACTTATCCAGTTTAAGACATGTGCTGTCTGTCGGAGAACCACTGAATCCGGAAGTCATCAAATGGGGTTACAAAGTATTCGGCAAACGCATTCATGATACGTGGTGGATGACTGAAACTGGTGCACATATGATTGTCAACTATCCTAGTATGGATATCAAATCAGGTTCGATGGGGAAACCACTTCCTGGTGTGGAAGCGGCTATCGTTGACAATGACGGGAATGTCCTGCCACCTAACCGTATGGGTAACTTGGCACTGAAACAAGGATGGCCGTCCATGATGAGAGAGATATGGAATAACCGTCCGAAATATGAATCCTACTTCTTACCGGGCGGCTGGTATATTTCCGGTGACTCAGCCTACATGGATGAAGAGGGATACTTCTGGTTCCAGGGTCGTGTGGATGATGTTATCATGACTGCGGGTGAGCGTGTCGGTCCTTTTGAAGTGGAATCTAAGCTGGTTGAACATCCAGCTGTCGCTGAAGCGGGTGTCATCGGGAAACCGGATCCTATCCGCGGTGAGATCATTAAGGCATTCATTGCGCTGAGAGAGGGCTATGAACCGACTGATGAATTGAAGGAAGAAATTCGTGTCTTTGTCAAAAATGGTCTGGCAGCACATGCCGCACCTAGAGAAATAGAATTTAAGGATAAGCTCCCTAAAACACGTTCCGGTAAAATTATGAGACGCGTCCTTAAAGCCTGGGAGCTTGATCTGCCGACAGGCGACTTAAGTACGATGGAAGACTGATGATGCAGATTCAAGGTGTTTCAATTCCTTTATGAAGTTGAACATTCACATACAAAGGAGAATGACAATGACTGAATATTTATCTGATCTTGAAATTGCAAAACGTTCCACAATCCGTCCGATCAGTTCCATTGCTGAAGAGGCCGGCATTCCTTTTGAAGCCGTTGAACCCTATGGTTTCTACAAAGCCAAAATAGACACTTCAAAAATCACCTCACAGCCGAAAGGGAAGGTCGTTCTCGTTACAGCGATGAGTCCAACCCCGGCAGGTGAAGGAAAATCTACTGTAACAGTCGGCTTGAGTGATGGCTTCAGACAGCTGGGTGATGATGTGATGGTCGCTTTACGCGAACCTTCACTAGGACCGGTTTTTGGTATGAAAGGCGGCGCGACGGGTGGAGGTTACGCACAAGTCCTGCCGATGGAAGAGATCAATCTTCATTTTAATGGTGACCTTCATGCGATTACGACGGCGAACAATGCATTAGCTGCATTTATCGATAATCATATCTATCAAGGAAATCAACTGAATATTGATCCGCGACGCATCACGTGGAAGCGCGTCATTGATATGAATGACCGTTCGCTGCGTGAAGTAATTGTCGGCCTTGGCGGCCCGTTCAAAGGCATACCGAGAGAAGATGGATTTGATATTACAGTCGCCAGTGAAATTATGGCTGTGTTCTGTCTGTCACGCGATATTCATGACTTGAAGGTTAATCTAGCTAAAATCACAATCGGCTATACTTATGACAGAACACCTGTCACTGTCAAAGACTTAGGTGTAGAAGGCGCACTTACGCTTATTTTAAAGGACGCCATCAAACCGAATCTTGTGCAGACGATTGAAGGGACACCGGCATTGATTCATGGCGGCCCGTTCGCCAATATCGCACACGGCTGTAATTCCATCATCGCGACTAATACGGCGCGACGACTTGCAGATGTCGTAGTGACTGAAAGCGGCTTTGGTTCTGATCTGGGAGCAGAGAAATTCATGGATATCAAAGCTCGTCGTGCAGGACTGGAACCATCAGCTATCGTTGTAGTCGCAACTATTCGTGCCATGAAGATGCACGGTGGTGTATTGAAAGAGCACTTAAAAGAAGAGAATGTGGAAGCAGTCAAACGCGGCATCGTCAATCTCGAGAAGCATATTCAAAACTTAAAGCAGTTCGGTGTAGAACCGATTGTTGCGCTGAATGCCTTCGTCACGGATACCGACGAAGAAATCAAAGCCGTCAAAGACTGGTGTGCTGACCGCAACATTAAAGTGGCACTGACAGAAGTATGGGAAAAAGGGGGTGCAGGCGGAGTTGAGCTTGCGCGCCTCGTAAAAGAAGTGCTGGCTGAGAAGCAGGACTTCAAGCCGTTATATGAACTCGAACTGCCAGTAGAAGAAAAAATTCGTACAGTCGTTCAAAAGATTTACGGAGGAGATGATGTTGTCTTCTCAGATAGTGCGAAAAAGCAGCTGAAAACTATTAACGCTAACGGCTGGGGTGATTACCCTGTATGTATGGCCAAAACACAATATTCATTTACGGATGATCCGAAGAAGTTAGGCCGTCCTACCGGATTTGAGATCACAATTCGTGAGTTGATTCCGAAAACAGGTGCCGGCTTCATTGTTGCATTGACAGGAGATATTATGACGATGCCGGGCTTACCGAAACAGCCGGCAGCATTGAACATGGATATCGACGACAATGGCCATGCAGTAGGGTTATTCTAACAAGACACAGCAAAAGGTCCTCATTAAATGATAATGAGGACCTTTTGCTGCTTAATGAAAATAACAGATCTATTATTGATTCGGATTAGTAATAGTAGCCGGCGTTTCTTTTTTTTCGGAATCATCATCTTTGCCAGATGTTTTGACGCCTGCAAGTTCAGAGAACGTATCAGCTACTGGTCGTTTCGTTGATACTTTTTCACTCGTCTTGTCGTCCAGCCTGATTCCTAATCGCTCTAATACGGGTTGTGATTTCAGATCTTTTTTACTGTCATCTGTCTTATTGGATACAAGACTTAACTTCACGGGTTCGCCTGGTGCACATGACCCTTTTGGACTCATGGTGAACTGACAAATTTCTTGATTGATCACAGAGTCAGGCTGTTCAAACCGTTTGCCAACACCCATCTGTTTTGGTTCAGCAGCAGTTGCAGCGTTGACGATATCACGCCATAATGTCAGCTGGTAGTGATTTTCTTCATCGAATGTCGTCGGTTTATCATAGCCCATCCAGATGCCCATAGTGACGTCTGGGTTATAGCTCAGGAACAAGCTGTCTGTCGCATCCTGCGCAGTACCTGTTTTGCCTGCCCAGTCCTGATCATACTGGAATGTGCCTTTCAATTGATACGCACTTCCTGTCTCAAGAACACCGCGCAGCATATCCGTGATCATATACGCTGTACCTTCACTGAAGACACGTTCTGGTCTTGCTTTGTGTTGATACAGAACTTTACCGTCTCTTGAACGGATGTTCTCTATCAAGTAACTTTCCTGGTAGTTTCCTTTATTGGCGAATGTTGAGAAACCATCGACATTATCTTCAAGCGTGATATCCGTTGCGCCGAGTGGTAATGATAGATTTGGTTTTTCGGAATCCGGTATATTGATATGCATTTTATCCAGGAAATCCCATGGTTTTTTGTCTTGAATACCGGAGTACAGTCTTAATGTACTTAAGTTGAATGAGTTTTCAAGGGCGATTCTTGCTGTTACTTGATTATATTCTTCTCTTGCATAGTTCTCAGGAGAATAGCCGTTGACATCAAACTTCTTGTCCAGCAGTACAGTTTCCGGTGTAATCATACCGTATTCAATCGCTGGTGCATAAGTCAGTAATGGTTTCATCGTTGAACCTGGTGAACGTTTAGTCTGTGTCGCATGGTTATTCTGTGATTTATCATGGTTACGTCCACCGACAAATGCTAGAATTTTACCCGTTTTATTTTCTTTCAGCATGACACCGACTTCGTGCTGCAATGTACGCGTCTTACCGTTCACTTCAGCTTGTCTGTCTACTGAGTAGTAAGCAGGATTGCTTTTTAGTTCATCCATAATGTCATAGATTTTTTTGTCTATAGTTGTTTCAACTGTGTAACCTTGATTTCTCAGTGCATAATCAGCCTGCTCTGAATATTTGTCATCAAGGACAGGTGTTTCATTGATTTCCTGTTTCGAGATACCATCTTGTTCAGCGAGTACGTATTTCATAATATCAATGGCACGTCGTTCGACTTCTTCAATCAAGAAAGGATATTTATCATTAGGTGTAGCCACGTTATCTTTGAATGATTTTTTCAGATTGAATGCTTTTGCTTTATCGTATTCTTTTTTAGTGATTTTATCTTCCTGCAGCATTCGTTTAAGAACGTACTGCTGACGGTTCATGCCGGAGCTGAGTGCTTCATCGCTTTTCAACTGGCCGTTATTCAAGAATGGCGTGTAAGTGTATGGATTCTGTGGCAGACCTGCAAGAAATGCACTTTGTGCGATATTTAGATCTTTGGCATGTTTACCAAATACACCACGTGATGCAGCTTCTATTCCAGCGACATTCTGACCGTTAGCGTTACGGCCGAAACTGACGACATTTAAGTAGGCTGACATAATCTCATCTTTAGATAATGATTTTTCTACACGGAATGACAGCAGCATCTCTTTCGCTTTTCGTTCAAATGATGTTTCATTGGACAGCAGCTGATTTTTGATCAACTGCTGAGTCAACGTACTCCCACCTGAAGTGGTACTGCCCCCTAGGAATTCCTGAGCAGATGCTCGAATAAATGCTTTTGGAACAATCCCATTATGTTCATAGAAGTACTCATCTTCGGTCGCTACAAGTGCATCGACGATATGAGGATTAATGTCTTTGTATTCGATGAGCTGTCTTTGAATATCGGCATTTAAGTTGCCGAGGGACTGGCCGCTGCCGAAATAGACCGTTGTGCTCTCTGTCATCTGGTTAAGCGACTTCTTAAGAGCGGCATCGCTTTGGACCGGCTGATCTTTGACGAGTGCCGCAAAGTAACCTGAACCGAATCCTGCAAGCAGCGATACAAAGAGGATGGACAGAATTAAAAAGAAGAACAATACATTAGAGAATGTCTGATAAACCGTATTAAAGATAACAAAAGGCGTCCATTTGATAGACTTCAGCCTGTTTTTAGTACTGGTGAATGTATTCTTCTCTTTGGAAGAATGTTGTTTGTTGTTTGCCATTACTAACCTCCCACATTATTTGTAGTATATCATACCAACGCACTTGACGTAGTGGAAATGAAAGATTAAACTATTATCATAATTATATAGTGTTCAGATTAAAGGACAAGTAATAAATGAAGATTTTCTAAAGAGAGTCAGTGGTGCTGCAAACTGATGAAATCCCATTTATGAATACACCTGGTTACCCTGTCTGACGGACGATGACCGTTTCATCGGACAAGTGATGAGTAATCATAAGTATGGTGGTACCGTGCATTCAAGCACCCTTACGTTTCGACGTAGGGGTGCTTTTTTCATTAGTAATCATTAAGGAGGATATGATATGAACGCATTATTAGAAGATTTACGGTGGAGAGGATTAATTTATCAGGAGACACATCCAGAAGCGATTGAAGCATTATTGAACAAGGAATCAGTCAGTCTATACTGCGGGGCTGACCCGACAGCTGACAGTCTGCATATCGGTCATTTACTGCCATTTCTGACATTGAAAAGATTCCAGCAGCACGGCCATCGACCAGTGGTGCTCATCGGTGGTGGGACGGGAATGATCGGTGATCCGTCAGGACGTACGGATGAACGTGTCTTACAGACGCCGGAAATGGTGCAGCGTAATGTTGATGGTATTAATCAGCAGATGGAACAGCTGTTTGATTTCAACGGTGAAAATGGTGCACTGCGGGTCAATAACAAAGACTGGCTTGGACAGATTGACCTGCTGACGTTTTTACGTGACTACGGTAAGCATGTCGGAGTCAATTACATGCTGGCGAAAGACAGCATTCAATCGCGTCTTGAAGGAGGGATTTCATATACTGAATTCACATATACGATTCTTCAGGCGATTGACTTCGGTCATTTGAATCAGAAGCATGACGTGAAACTGCAGATCGGCGGTTCAGATCAGTGGGGCAATATTACGTCAGGTATAGAATTGATGCGTAGAATGTACGGTGAAGTGGAAGCGTACGGGATGACCATTCCGCTGGTTACGAAGTCAGACGGCAAGAAGTTCGGTAAATCCGAAAGCGGGTCAGTATGGCTGGATAGAACGAAGACATCACCTTATGAATTCTACCAGTTCTGGATCAATACACCTGATGCAGATGTCATCAAATACTTGAAATACTTCACCTTCTTATCTCATGAAGAAATTGATGCTCTTGAGAAATCAGTGGAAGAAGAACCACATCTGCGTCTCGCTCAAAAGAAATTAGCTGAAGAAGTGACGAAGTTAGTCCATGATGAAGATGCGTTAAATGATGCAGTTCGAATCACAGAGGCATTGTTCAAAGGTGATTTGGCAGCACTTTCTGCAGCAGAAATACGCGAAGGATTCAAGGATGTCCCGCAATCGACGGTAACAGAGTCAACAAACCTTGTTGACTTTCTCGTTGAAGCAGGAATCTCACCAAGTAAACGTCAGTCACGTGAAGACATCACGAATGGGGCTATCTCCATTAACGGCATCAAGCAGACTGATGTCAGTTATGACATCACTGAGCAGGACAAAATTGACAATGAATTCACAATTGTCCGTCGAGGCAAGAAGAAATATTTTATGGTCAACTATAGTTAAGACTGGTTAACACCAGTCTTTTTTGGGTAGATGTAATTAAGCTAAACTAAATCATTTAAAGGAGCTCACTCAATGAAAAAACTTTTAATCCCTATTATTGCTATTGCAGCAGTATTACTTTTATTAGGAAGTATGCTGATAGGACCTTACAACAAACTGGTTGATCTTGAACAGGATGTTGAAAAGGCTGAAGCCAATATCGATACTAATCTACAACGACGTCTTGATTTAATCCCTAACCTTGTTGAAACAGTAAAAGGCTATGCAAAACACGAAGAAGATGTCTTTAAATCAGTGGCAGATGCACGTTCTAAACTGGCAGGTGCTACACGAAGCGGTTCAATCGAAGAGAAATCTGAAGCCAATGCAGAGATGACTTCTGCATTAGGACGATTGATTGCTATCAGCGAAGCTTATCCAGAACTAAAAGCAGACGCTCAGTTTACAGGTTTACGTGATGAACTCGCAGGTACAGAGAATCGCATTGCAGTCTCACGCCGTGACTATAACGACGTAGTCACTGAATACAACAAAGTGGTCAAACGTTTCCCGGGAAGCATCGTAGCGGGTATTACAGGATTTGACGAAAAAGATTATTTCAAAGCAGATAGTGCTGCACAGAATGCACCAGAAGTTGATTTTAATTCTGATGAGGATAGCAATTAATGAAAAAAATCGCGGTTATTTTCGCGATTTTAGTCAGTGCTTTGTTACCGCTGAACGGGGCGAGTGCAGCTGAACCTCTACCAAAGCTCAAACAGCCTGTCTACACTCAGGATAATGCGTCATTATTATCAGCGAGTGAAGTGGATGAGATTAATGAGCTGGGTAATCGGCTGGAACAAGGGACGACTGCAGAAATATTATTGATGACCATGTCTTCCATCGGACAGGAAAATCGTGCAGACTATGCACTTCGTGCGGGTCGCGAATATGGTGTCGGACAGGCTGATAAGGATAACGGCATTGTCATTCTGTTGAACTTAGATAACGGTAATGAATTCAGAAACCGCGGGGTTGAAGTCCAAGTAGGATACGGCTTAGAAGGTGTGTTGAATGACGCCAAAGTCGGCGCGTTGATTGACCAGTACGCCATGCCGGACCTGCAGCGGGCAGTAACAGCTGATCCGAACGGTGACAGTGCTGAATCAAAAGAGCTGTATGGACAGGCCATGACTAAACTCTATAAGGCAATATGGCAGGAAGTCGCTGATTCATACGGTTATGACGGAAGTCAATTCACCCGCGATGAGCCGATGCCTGCGCAATCTTCCGGCGGCTCATTCAGTGTATTTCAAATATTGATCACGTTGTTCTTTCTCTACTTGATCTTCTCTATCTTCTTTAGAGGTGGCGGCGGCGGTGGACGCGGCGGCAGAAGAAGAGGTGTCGGACCAGTGATCTTCTTCCCGACAGGCGGCGGCTTTTCATCTGGTGGTTTCTCATCCGGTGGTTTCAGCGGCGGCGGTCTTGGTGGAGGTTTTGGCGGCGGCGGCTTTGGCGGCGGCGGCGCAGGACGAGGATTTTAATCAGCAAAAAGGAAATCCAGATGATTTTTTCATCTGGATTTCCTTTTTTTAAATTCATCAATGAATCGTTAATTGGATTGATCGGCTGTGCTGCGCAGTGTCAACTCTACGTTCTGCGTTTTGCCTTCTCTGACGATAGTAAATGTCACCGTGTCACCTGATTTTTTATTCTGATAAATATAGGATTTCAGTTCACTGTCTGTTGCAATCTCTTGACCATCAACTTTTGTGATGAGATCTCCTTCATTGAATACTTTACCTGCATAATTATCAGTCTGGGAGACAATAACACCTTGATCAGAATCGATGTCCAGTTGTTCTAAGTACTGTCTTGGAATGGAATCAACACTTGTCAAGGCAAGCCCCATGTATGGTCTTACGACTTTGCCGTTTTTGACGATCTCATCGATAATGGTCTTAACATCATTGGAAGGAATGGCAAAACCAATACCTTCTACTTCCGTTGAAGAGATTTTCATTGAATTGATACCAATTAATTGACCGCTGGCATTGATCAGGGCACCGCCTGAGTTACCTGGATTGATCGCTGCATCGGTCTGAATCGCTTTCACTGATGATGTACCGGCAGAAGTAGAGACGTCCATTGTTCTTTCCTTAGCGCTGACAATCCCTTCAGTCACACTGTTGGCAAAGTCAAGACCAAGAGGATTTCCGATAGCATAGACCGTGTCTCCGGTGCGTATACCAGATGAGTTACCGAAAGTTACAGGTTCGATATTGAGATCGCCTTTGACCTTCAGCACAGCGATATCTGTTAGAGCATCTGTCCCGATTAACTCAGAGTCGTATTGCTTCCCTGTAGAGAGCTGAATTTTAACGTTGGACGCACCTTCAACGACATGGTTGTTAGTGACGATGTAAGAAGCATCGTTATCTGCCTGGTAGATGACGCCCGACCCTGTGCCTGTTTCTTGTTCGCTGTTTTGTGCCGGAGCAAATGGATTATTGATATCAGCCTTCTGCATGTTGATAACACCGACAATAGCAGGTGAAATGTTATCGATGATATCAGCAAGCGATTCATTATTCGCCGTCTTAGTCACATTGTAGCTGTCTTTACTGTCGTTTGTCACAGGGACTGTCCCGCCATTATCATCCTGCAGGAACGGCAGCTGCATCGCTCCAATGGTCAGAACAGAGCCCAGTACACCTCCTAGCAGTGCCTGCGGAAATCCACTTCTACGTTTCTGCGTGGTTGGCTCTATGCGTCGATTGTATTCTGTATGAGGTTGATCGTACCGCGCTTCGTCATTGTGTGGGTTATAGTGTTGATTTTCGTAATTTGTCATCATTGTCCTCCATTGAGTCGTTATCAGTTAAATTTGCTTGTACTTACTTTTATCATTAAATAATGAAAATATAATGAAAATCAAATAAAATATTGTCTTCAGTTAACTGCTGCTATGTTAAAATAAAACTTAACGATCTATGAATGAGGTGACTCGATGTATAAACCAATTGCTACAATATTATATATTGTCATAAAAATATTGTTCAGAAAAGTAAAGGTGATTGATAAAGACTATTTGCCGAAAGATTCTCGGTACGTGGTGACATGTACACATACCAGCATGGTTGAAATTGTCATACTAGCGATGGCTGTCTATCCAAATGAAATTCATTATATGGCGAAACAGGAATTGTTCAAAAATAAATTTTTGACATGGTTTTTTACCAATACGAATGCATTTCCAGTGAACCGGGAGAATCCGGGGCCATCTACATTGAAAATTCCAGTGAAACTATTGAATCAAGGAAAGACTATCGGCATGTTTCCGGCAGGTTCAAGACAGGCCGGAGCACCAGTGAAACGCGGGGCAGCTACTATCGCAGTGCTCGGCAAAGCACCTATTGTACCGGCAAGTTATCAAGGTGTCACTACATTTAAAGAGTTGTTCAAACCCGGCACAAAAACATTCATTAAATTTGGTGAACCGATCAATCCGATGAGCTACTTAGCTGATTATAAAAAGAGTGAAGCAATCGATAAAATTACTGTAGAACTTGAACAAAGAATGAATCAGTTAAGTCATGATTTAAATCAACTGACATAATAAATGAAAGCACCGGTAAAATTTTACCGGTGCTTCTACTATTCTGCTTTCATAACAATGGTTTCTGTATACTCATCCGGATAAATGAATTCCAGCTTTGTGACATGCGGTCTATTTGTTTTTTTAGCGACTGCCTTTGACTGGTCTCTATATGAATTCAAACAGTTGTATTTTTCTTGTTCATCTATCAATCGGAATTTTATGTCGTTAACATATGAAGTCGGATGAGATGCTTTTAATAATATAGTTGGCATCGAGCCCACCCCTTTGTATTTAATATATATCTTTATTAGGTTAATACCTTTTTTTTGATTGATTAAACATAGCCCAAGAGAAAAAGTGGATAGTTTTCACTTTCTGATGATAAAATACAATGCGGTATATTAAATATTCTGAATATAGAGTATAATTCATTAAAAAGGAGAAAATGGATGAGTGATGTGATGAATCAGCCGAGACCTACAGATGTGGATCATTTCATCTCTCAAATTACAGATGTGACCAGGAAGAATGATGTATACCGTTTGCTCCAAATTTTTGAACAGACATCTGGATTTGAGCCGAAAATGTGGGGACCATCGATGATTGGCTTTGGAAAGTATCATTATATGATAGATAACAAGTTTGAGGGCGATGCACCGCTTGTAGCATTTGCTCTTAAGAAGACAAAGATCAATTTGTATCTCGCCAGCAGTAACAATTTAACCACAAAGCAGCTGAAAGGTCTTGGTAATTTCAGAAAAGGAAAGTCCTGCCTTTATATAAGAGAAGTGGATGATATCAATGAGGACGTGCTAAAAGAACTGATTGCTTTATCAATTCAGCAGCTGAAAAGTATGTATCAATAAAAAAGACAAGTGCTATGCACTTGTCTCATTTTTTTTGTTTTCTTGATCATTTTCAGATGTAAAAAGATTGGTCTCAAGGTCGAGCAGTATATTATAAATTTCCTGGTCAATGTTTTCTAGAGAGGTAACGCCTGATTCCAGGTTAGTTATAGTTTCTATATCAATACCTGTAGCAGTTGCTATCTGGTATGTCGTAAGTTTGCCACTGAACAAGTTTTCTAGGCATCTCAATATAATCACCCTTAACTATGAATTATTATATTAATTATAGAACAATAACTGATTAATTCATATTTATTTTTTAGTCAAATAGCTATAATTTGATAGTCTAACTATAACATGACTATATATCAATTACAATACTGTCTTCATAAATATATGCATACATCAATTAGAATCATATTGATTAATAATTTTTATTATGTAAACAATGCTGATTTTTATAAACAGACATCAATTTAAGCGAATACAAGATTAATTCACTACCGCGATACCAAGCTGAAGAAAGCGTTTTCTTTGTTGTTAAATGGTATGTTTGAACGTATAATCTACACTGTAATTATCTTTAGACAAAGGGGATTATTAAACATGAATCTATTATTAACAGGAACAGGGTTGACGATTGAACAAATTCGCCAATTTCTTGCAGAAAAGGGGTCTGTAGAAATTTCTGATGATGCCATGGAGCGTGTCAGAGAGAGTCGGAACATCGTCGAAAGTATTATTGAAAATCGTCAGACGATATATGGCATTACGACTGGATTCGGATTGTTCAGTGATGTATTGATAGATGAAACTCAGTATAATCAGCTTCAAGTCAATTTGATCCGCTCTCATGCCTGCGGGGTCGGGACCCCGTTTGCTGAGGATGTCGCACTTGTCATGATGATTTTAAGGCTGAATACGATGTTAAAAGGTCATTCTGGTGTCACAACGGATCTTGTGGCACAGCTTACCTTTTTCATCAATGAACGCATTATTCCGGTTATACCGTGTCAAGGGTCACTAGGAGCATCAGGAGACCTTGCGCCTCTTTCACATTTAGCTATTGCATTAATCGGTGAAGGCAGGGTCTTCTACAATGGAACAGAAATGGACAGTGCCGAAGTACTGGAACAGTTGAAGCGCGATCCGCTGAAGCTGCAGGCAAAGGAAGGCCTTGCCTTGATCAACGGGACACAGGCGATGACTGCACAAGGGGTCATCAATTATATCGAAGCTGAGCATGTGGCTTATCAGGCAGAGTGGATTGCTGCTCTGACACATCAAGCGTTGAATGGGATTACAGATGCCTATAATGAGAACGTTCACATCGTCCGCAATTTTGATGAACAGACTGCTGTTGCAGCGCGCATGATGGACTGGCTTGACGGTTCGCAGCTGACTACAAGTCAAGGGGAAGTACGTGTGCAGGATGCTTATTCACTGCGCTGTATTCCACAAATTCACGGCGCTAGTTTTCAAGTATTCCACTACGTCAAAGAAGTGCTTGAAAAAGAGATGAACGCAGCTAATGATAATCCGCTGATATTTGATAAAGATGAGACATTGGTCATATCCGGCGGGAACTTCCATGGTCAGCCTGTTGCATTTGCGCTTGATTTTCTGAAACTTGGTATTAGTGAACTTGCGAATGTATCTGAGCGGAGAATCGAGCGATTGGTGAATCCACAGTTGAATGGTGATCTGCCTGCCTTCTTGAGTCCTGAACCTGGTCTGCAGAGCGGGGCAATGATCATGCAGTATGCAGCAGCAAGCCTTGTGTCAGAGAACAAGACACTTGCCCATCCAGCAAGTGTAGACTCCATACCGTCATCAGCGAATCAGGAGGATCATGTATCGATGGGCACTATCGCTTCACGCCATGGCTATATGATGCTTGAGAATACGAGAAATGTTCTTGCGATTGAATGTATTATTGCACTGCAGGCTGTTGAGCTGAAGGGGATAGATAAGCTGTCACCCAAAACGAGAGCCAAGTTTGATGAATACCGGACAATTGTCCCAGCAATTACTGAAGACCGGCAGTTCCATAAGGATATTAAAAACGTAGCAGACTATTTGAAGGCGAGTGCTTACCGTCAGAACCAAGTCTTAAGTTAATGACGGTTAACAGCGATATTAAAACGATGGATGATATTTCGCTTCTGTTGATCAATAGTCTATATGATTTTCTGATCGTAGTTGATATAATCTAACTAAAAATAAGAAGGGAGTTTTCTTAATGTTTTCATTTTTACAACGGCTCGGCCGTAGTTTGATGCTTCCCGTTGCTGTGTTACCGGCAGCAGCATTACTGATGGGAATCGGCTACTGGATTGATCCGACAGGATGGGGTGCCAATAATGCAGCAGCAGCATTTTTCATCAAGTCAGGTTCAGCAATTCTTGACCATCTTGGTATACTATTCGCAATCGGTGTAGCACTTGGGATGAGTAAATCAAGAGACGGCGCTGTCGCGCTGGCTGCAGTTGTCGGATTTCTTGTTGTGACAAACGTTCTCGCGAGTGACTCTGTTGCCAACTTGCTTGGCATCAAACCTGAAGAGGTTGATAGAGGATTCGCAAAAATCGATAATGTGTTCGTTGGAATTATTATTGGTTTGATTGCTGCCTGGACATTCAACAAATTCCACCAGACAGAATTGCCTGCAGCACTTGCATTCTTCAGTGGCAGAAGACTGGTGCCGATTCTCGTAGCATTTTTTGCAATGCTGCTATCAATCATTTTACTGTTTGTCTGGCCGCTTGTATTCGGTGCATTGATCAGCTTCGGCGAATGGATGCTTGGACTTGGTGCAGTAGGGGCAGGTTTATTCGGATTTTTCAACCGTCTATTGATTCCTACTGGATTGCATCATGCATTGAACGCTGTATTCTGGTTTGATGTTGCTGGAATCAACGATATCGGTAAGTTCCAAAGTAAAGATGCCGTCAAAGGGGTTACAGGGATGTATCAGGCCGGATTCTTTCCGGTGATGATGTTCGGTATGCCGGGGGCTGCTCTTGCGATGTACCATTCGGCAAAAACTGCCCGCAAAAAAGCGGTGGCAGGTATCTTCCTGGCAGGGGCAGTCTCTGCATTCCTGACAGGTGTGACTGAACCTGTTGAGTTCGTATTTATGTTTGTAGCTCCAGCTCTGTATTTGATTCACGCCATATTAACAGGACTGTCCATGTTCATAGCGGCGACATTCCACTGGACAGCAGGATTTGGTTTCAGTGCGGGGTTCATTGACTATTTCCTATCGCTGAAAAATCCTAATGCAAATGAACCATTGATGCTTCTATTATTAGGTGTTGTTTATTTCTTCCTGTACTATGCTATTTTCCGCTTCGCTATCAAGGCACTTGATATTAAAACGCCAGGACGTGAAAGTGATGAGGAAATTGCAGCAATGGCATTAAGTGAAGGTAAGGAAGTCGGAGCAGCTGATGATACAACAACCGGCAGAACTCATAAATATGATAAACTTGCCGAGCGCGTTATTCAAGGCGTCGGTGGTGCTGACAATGTCGAGAACATGACCAACTGTGCAACACGTCTCCGCTTTGAACTGAAGGATAACAGCTTAGTTGACGAGCAGACATTGAAACGTGCGGGATCAGCCGGCGTCATCAAGACAGGACGTAAAAACGCTCAAGTCATTATTGGGACGCATGTTCAGCAAGTAGCTGATGCGGTAGATAAGTATTTGAAATAGCAATCTATTAAACAGGTGCGGGAACGATTGATGTTCCCGCACCTTTTTCTATGCTGAGCTTTTGATGCCCTTTGTCATAGTTCTGACGATTTTCTCTATGAATCAACAGTATTAATCGTAATTTTATCAATGCTCACTGCAACGTTACCAGACAGTGCGCGGGTGATCATACAATTCTCCTCTGATTTGTGAACGAAACGTGTCATTAAAGCATGTTTGTCTTGTTGTTCTTTCGTCTTAATCGTGACATCATAGTGTATCGCTTCATAAGTGAACACCCCATTAGTCACATCTACTATCGCTTTGGATTGAACAGTCAAATCTTCCAGCGACAACTCATTGCGCTTGAACATGACCGACAACGTAATGATGAAGCATGTGGTTGCTGCACCGAGCAGTAGTTCGTCAGGATTCGTCCCGATTTCAGAGCCGCCCATAGCCCTGGGGATAGATATTTTAGTGTCCATGTTTGAAGTCGTCAATTGTCCAGCTGCTTCATATCCACCTGTAAATTGCGCGTGTCCAGTAAATGTATGTTTCATAACGGTCTCCTTTATAACTGTAATGAACTGCTTAAAAACAAAAAAACCTCCGGAATCGTTCCGGAGGAATTACTGTTATCTTGAGTAGTACTCAACGATTAACTGTTCATTGATTTCAGCAGATAATTCAGAACGTTCTGGTGTACGTACGAATGTACCTTCTAAAGCATCAGCGTTGAATGTTAAGTAGTCAGGTACATGATTAGATAATTCAACTGATTCAGCGATGATATCTAATTTTTGTGATTTTTCACGAACTGAAATCACTTGACCAGCTTTTAATGTGTAAGAAGGGATATCTACACGTTTGCCATCTACTAAGATGTGACCGTGGTTAACTAACTGACGTGCTTGACGACGCGTACGAGCTAATCCTAATTGGTAAACAACAGCATCTAAACGAGACGCTAAAAGTGCCATGAAGTTCGCACCGTGAATACCTTTCATTTTTGCAGCGCGGTCAAAGATGGTACGGAATTGACGTTCGTTAATACCATACATGTAACGTAGTTTTTGTTTCTCTTGTAATTGTAGACCATACTCTGATAATTTTTTGCGTTGGTTAGGACCGTGTTGTCCTGGTGCGTAAGGGCGTCTTTCGAGTTCCTTACCAGTGCCGCTTAAAGAAATACCTAAACGACGAGATTTTTTCCAAGTTGAACCTGTAAATCGAGCCATAAGTTTGACTCCTCCTTTTGTTTTTTTCGCGAAAAACAAAAATATGATAAATGCTCGAGCCGATATAGTGTCTTTCCGTGCCTTCGCCTGTTAGCTTTGGTTACACAGCACGCCAACGATGGGGACACCATAGAGCGTCTTAATATTTATCTGCTACTCTCGTTTATTCACATTCGTCTATTATATAAAGGATAATTGTAGATGTCAAGATGAAGATCAATTTAGCAGATTAAAGAAGTCATGACCGATACATTCAAAATAGCGGTCATGACTTTTTTCTATGACTCACTGTGCTGCTGCAAGATGCTTTTCAAGGATCCGTGTGAATTCCAGCAGTCCTTTTTCATCTTCAGCAGTAAATCTATCAGTAATCGGTGCGTCGATATCAAGGACGCCGAATACTTGGGCATTCACATGTACAGGGATGACAATCTCTGACTTTGAATTGGCATCACAGGCGATATGCCCCGGGAACGCATGAACATCAGCAATACGCATCACCTTGTCTTCGCTGACAGCAGTGCCGCAGACGCCGCGTCCAACAGGGATAGTGACACAGGCAGGCAGGCCTTGGAATGGTCCCAGCTGCAGCTGACCATTTTTCATCGTGTAGAAGCCTACCCAGTTCACATCGTCCAGAAAATAATTGAGCAGACTGCTGGCATTCGCCAGATGACTGATGACATCATTTTCTCCGCCGAGCAGATGATCAAGTGCTGTATGGAGCTCTTCGTAACTTTTGAACTGACCTGGTTGAAACATATTGAAACACCTCTTCTGTATATAGATAGTCCTATTTTAATCATTTGATATATTTTTCACAAGAAAATGTTTTTTACCACTCTTTTTTAAGTTATAATATGCGTAGTAGGTTGGAGGGAAAAATATTTATGACATTATATATCATCGTGCTGGTTGTTGTACTACTGCTCATCGCTGTTGGTATTTTATTTTACAGACGTAATCAAAAACGCGTTGCTCTTGAGCAAGTTGAAGTACGAAAAGAAGAAGTAAAGGCGCTGCCATTTCAGGATGAACTGGTGAAAGTGAAACAGCTCACTGTTAAAGGTGAAGCAAATATGCGCTTTGAAAAATGGAAACGTGACTGGCAGACTATTCTTAATGAAGATATTAAAGCCGTAGAGTTGATGCTCAATGACGCGGACGAAGCGCTCGATAAATTCAAATTTGCACAGAGTCAGGAAAAAGTAAGTGAAAGTCATCAAATACTTGATCAAATAGACAAGAAGTACCATCAATTAGCAGGCGATATTACCAGCTATGTCAATGGTGCAAAGGCCGATCAGATCAAATATGAAGAATGCCGGACCATCTACCGCGAAGCGAAACGTGACGTGCTTGCTAACCGCCATCAGTACGGGGAAGCTGCCAAACCGCTTGAAGATAATATCGAATTATTTGCGCCGAGGATCGAAGAATATGTTCAGTATGCGAACGAAGGGAACTATGATACGGCACATCATCATATTTCCGAGCTGCACGAACAGATGACCTGCCTGAAAGAAGATATGGATGAAATTCCGTTATTGATCCGCGATGTTCAAAAAGAGCTTCCGGGTCAGTTCCAGGATGTACGCTATGGTTGTCGTGACTTAAAAGTAGAAGGGTATAATCTGGATCACATTAAAGTAGACAGCAATCTTCAAACATTAAAGGGTAAGTTGAATCTCGTTGAGCCGTTGATTGCCCGTCTGCAGCTGGATGAGGCAGAGGAAATCATCGCTGAGATCAATACGTCACTTGATGACATGCTGGAGCTCGTTGAAATTGAAGTGAAGGCGAAAAATAATGTCGAAAAATCACGTGAGATCATTACTGACGAATTGTTCTATGCGAAAGATATGAACTATACGCTGCGTACAGAGATTGAATACGTCAAAGAAAATTATCATATTAATGAAGAAGATATTCAGAAGGTCAGACAGTATGATAATGAAATACAGAGTCTGATCGGTATTTATGATGAAATTCTCAATGAAATGGCAAAATCTGCTGTCCGCTATTCTGAAGTGGAAGATAATTTAGAGTATATTAAGGACCATGTAGCTGTTGTTAATGAAGACCAGGAAAAAATTCAGCATCACTTAACGGCGCTGCGTGAATACGAACGGGAAGCACAGCAGCATACGCTTAAAATACAGAGCCGAAAAGAAGAAGTCTTCAGACGGTTACTGGCATCGAACTTATCGAGTGTCCCTGAACGCTTCATTATTATGAAGAATGAAATTGATGTTGAAACACGTGATGTCCACAGTCTCTTCAATAAAAGACCGATGAATGTTGAGTATGTGAGAGACAAGGTGAACAAAGTGCTTGTGACGATGAATACATTTGAACAGGAAGCGGTCGATGTTCTTGAGCATGCCAGATATGCAGAAGCATTGATTCAGTATGGTAACCGATACCGTAAAGACCGCTCTGATATCAACAAAGATCTGAATGAAGCAGAACGACTGTTCAGTAATAACCGCTACAAACGTGCTGTAGAAATTGCTGAGGCAGCTATCGAACGTGTGGAACCAGGTGCAGCTGATAGAATTGAACAGCGCATCCATCAAATGAACTAGCTGAACATCATAAGAACATTTAAAAATTCGGATGGCTATTCATTGCCATTCGAATTTTTCGCTGTTCAATGCAGCTGGTAAAAAGAACGAATGAGCCCGGTAATTGTTATTTTGTGATATAGTATTACAATATTAAATGAGGTGACGTATGATTTATTTCGATAACTGTGCGACGACTAAGCCTGATGCGGCGGTTCTGTCGACGTTTAACGCGATCAATGAGGAATTTTATTACAATGCCGCAAGTCCACACAAAAAAGGTCTTGAAACGCAGCAGCTGCTGGAAGAAGCGCGTCGTCAGATCAAACATATTCTGAAGCTGGATCAACAGAGTATTATCTTTACGAGTGGTGCTACTGAATCGAATAATATCGCACTGACAGGTATGGCAAGAGCGAAGAAGGCTTTCGGTCAGACGATTATTACAACAAAGCTTGAACATCCATCTGTACTGGAAACCATTCGTGGTCTTGAGCAGGAAGGCTTTACTGTCAAATATGTGTCATTCAAAGAAGACGGCACATTAGATATGGAACATTTCGAAGAGCTTCTATCATCTGATGTTGTGGTTGTTTCAATCATGCACGTCAATAATGTCATGGGGTGCGTACTGCCGATTGCAGAGATTGCAGAACTGCTGAAAAGTTATCCGAAAGTCCATTTTCATGTCGACTGCGTCCAGTCATTCGGCAAAGTACCACTCGTCATTAACGGTGTTGACAGTTTCAGCTTGAGCGGTCACAAGTTTAACGGTCTTAAAGGACAAGGACTGCTCGTCATCAACCAATTGAGAAATTTAGTAAAGACAGTATATGGTGGTGGACAGGAATATGGATTCCGCTCTGGAACATCCAATATAGCGGGCAATGTCACTTTAAGCAAGGCGATGCGCATGACGATGGAAGAGATGGAAATGCAGCGGGCAAGATTGTATCAGTTCAAGCAGGACGTCGAAAATTTTGTTAAACAATTCCCGGGGATCCGGCTGAATTCTCATCCAAATGGTGCACCGCATATCGTCAATTTCTCATTTGTCGGAATCAAAGGGGAAGTTGTCGTGAATGCCTTCAGTCAACGAGACATTATGATATCAACTACCAGCGCCTGTTCTTCAAAACGCGCCAAGTTGAATGAGACGTTGACTGCACTTCATGTACCGGAAGCGGCCATTACCGGAAGTGTCAGAGTCTCATTCTCAAAAAATAATACAGTGGAAGAATTAGATGCATTTAAAGATGCATTCAAAGAAATATATAGTGAAGTAGAGGAGTTATTAGACAAATGAAATATAACAGAGTATTAGTGCGCTACGGTGAACTGACACTGAAAACAGGAAATCGTCATCATTTCATCAGTCAGCTGAAAGGAAATGTAAAATATGCGCTGATTCCCCTTACTGGGTATCATGTGACAGCTGAACGTGACAGAATGTTCATCGATCTTGAAGATGACATTGATATTGAAGAAGTCATGAAACGGGTATCCAAAGTCTTCGGTATTCAATCGCTTAGTCCGGTCGTTCGTACGTCGCAGAACATTGATGCAATGACAGCAGCTGCTGTCGGAGCAGCACAAGAAATTGACCACAGAGATGCAACGTTCAAAGTCGATGTCAAACGTTCAGATAAGCAGTTCCCGCATGATACATTCGAGCTGCAGAGTATGCTCGGCGGAGAAATATTGAAAAATACTGAGCATTTGACAGTCCAGGTGAAGAAACCTGATCATACGGTCCATGTAGAAGTCAGAAAAGAAGGCGTCTATATTTATTCCCGCGTTATAAAAGGGGCAGGGGGACTCCCTGTCGGAACGGGCGGCAAAACATTGCTGATGCTGTCGGGCGGAATCGATTCACCTGTTGCGGGTATCGAAGTGATGAAGCGCGGTGTGACAATAGAAGCCATCCATTTTCATTCTCCACCGTTCACCAGTGAAGAGGCTAAACAAAAAGTCATTGATTTAACACGGATTATGGCTGAAACAACAGGTGTCATAAAACTGCATCTTGTGCCGTTCACTGATATCCAAAAGACTATCCACAAAGTCATTCCTGAAAATATGACGATGACATCAACACGGCGGATGATGCTGAAAATTGCAGAGCAGGTCGCACATCAAATCGATGCTAAAGCTATTGTCAATGGTGAGAATATGGGACAAGTCGCAAGCCAGACACTTGGCAGCATGTATGCCATCAATGCGGTGACATCGATGCCTATACTCCGTCCATTGTTGACGCTCGACAAAGAAGATATCATCGTCAAAGCGAAGGAAATCGGAACATTTGAAACATCGATACAGCCGTTTGAAGACTGCTGTACGATATTCACCCCTAAAAATCCAAAGACTAATCCACGTCTAGATAAAATTGAAAAGTTTGAAAGCTACTTTGACTTTGAACCATTGATTGCAGAGGCAGTGAGCAGCATAGAAGTAATGACCATTACAAAAGAGCAAAAGAGTTCTGTATTTAACAGCCTATTATAAGGAGGACGTTCGATGCTGACTAAAAACGTAGTTATTGCCCATAGAGGTGCATCAGGATATGCACCCGAACATACCTTTTCGTCATTTGATATGAGTCACTTTGATATGCGTGCTGATTATATTGAACTGGACGTTCAGATGACACTTGACGGAGAAATCATTATTATGCATGATGAGACTGTCGAACGGACTGCTGGACTGCCGGGCGTCATTAAAGAGATGACGCTGGCAGAGATCAAGAAGATCGACGTCGGCAGCTGGTATAACAAAAAATTCCCTGAACTGCAGCGTGAATTCTATACAGGGCAGACGATTCCAACATTAGATGAAATCATCGGCCGTTATGGAGCCGTCAACTATTATATTGAGACGAAAGCTCCGGAAGTCTATCCGGGTATGGAAGGACGCTTAGTTGACATTCTTGATAACCATGGGCTGCTGACACCTGAACGGCTTCACAATAAACAGACTGTTATCCAGTCATTCAGTATGGAGAGTCTGATCAAAGTCCATAACCTTGTTCCATTGATGCCGCTGCTCTTGCTGGCAAAAAAAGAAGTGCTGCGTCATATGACGGATGAAGACTTGAAGCAGATCAATGATTTCGTCTATGCGGTCGGCCCGAGTATCAAAGATCTGGATCAGCCGTTGATTGAGCGGCTGCATCGCCTTGGATTTCTTGTCTTTCCGTATACGCTCAACAAACCGGAAGATATGAAACGCTTGATCGATGCAGGGATAGACGGTGCCTTTACTAACTATGCGGATCGTTTAAGAACGGCTTTCAATGCTGAGAACAGTGAAATATTTGATGAGCAGGACTCCATGTGACTATGTAAGTAATATTAAAGTTTGTGAGGGATAACTTGTGGATGTTCAGATGTTATTAATAATTATCTTCTTTGGATTTCTAGCAGCATTTATCGATGCGGTTGTCGGAGGAGGCGGACTGATTTCAACGCCCGCATTGCTCGCTGTCGGGATGCAGCCTGCTACAGCACTCGGTACTAATAAGCTCGCAAGTTCGTTCGGTTCACTGACTTCGACGATCTCTTTCATACGATCCGGGAAGGTAGATTTTAACGTCGTGGGCAAGCTCTTTCCGCTGTCATTTGCAGCGTCGATCATAGGGGCAGTGACAGCGACAGTGCTGCCGCCCGAACTGCTGAAACCAATGATTATCATCATGCTGTCAGTCGTTCTGATTTACACGCTCGTCAAAAAGGACTGGGGGAGCGTTACGACGTATAAGAAATTGTCACCCGTCAGAATGTTTTTCTTTTGTATGATTCTAGTCTTAATCGGTTTTTATGATGGTTTTATCGGCGGCGGCACGGGGAGTTTCTTATTGTTCGCCCTGCTGTTTGTCGGCTTTGATTTTCTAAGAGCTGCAGGTAACGCCAAGTTTCTTAACTTCGCATCTAATATTGGTGCGCTCTTTCTCTTTATGTACATGGGGAAGGTGGATTATACGGTTGGTCTCATCATGGGGATTGCGATGATAGCAGGAAGTTATGTCGGCAGTCAGTTTGCCCTGAAAAAAGGGGTTGCCTATGTTAAGCTGCTGTTCATCATCGTGACAGTGTTATTGATCGGTAAGAATGCATGGGATTATATCGTTACGCATTTTTTGAACTAATTAATAGATGTAAAGCGGCGCTCAATATTTTGAGCGCCGCTTTTATGATTATAGGAAGTTGCGTCTGACTTTGTGCCAGAAAGAATTTTCTTTCACTTTTAATGTCTTGATCATTTTGTCACTTATTTTAATGGTTACAAAATCGGTATACTGAACAGATAGTGCTTCGTTATCCAGCCCCATGATGGGATAGAAGTTGCCTGATTGATCAAGGCTGAGCGTCAGTACACGATTATCGCCCATCACAATCGGGCCGCCGACCGTTCGGAAGTTGTTGTTATTTAATGAGGCAATTTCTGTCATCTGCATACTTCTCATCATAGGATCAACAATCGCACCACCCAGCGATTTGTTATAACCTGTAGATCCTGTTGGTGTAGAAATCAGCAGTCCGTCACCCCTGAAAGTTTCAAGATGGGTATCATCAATGGACACATCCATTGTCATCGATTTGATGATGGAGGATTTAATGAAGAAATCATTCAGACAGTAATACGTCATTTCGTTGTTCAAATTCACTTCTAGTACGGGATAGCGTCTCACTTCAGTCGTTTCATTTTTGACTGCCAGACGCAGATTCGTCGTATCATCAATATGAAAATCACAGTATAGATATTTCTGATCGCTTGTAGCGATTCCAACATAGATGGCATCCTGGCGGAAATTCGTTTTCCGGACAGCTTGTAAAAACGCACCGTCCCCACCGATTGAAGCAATAATGTCCGCCTGTGCTGGATCTTCAACCACTTCGAATCCATGCTCAATAGCTAATGCCGCTATTTTATCTTTGTGAGCAATCACTTGTGGATCACGAGAAGTAAAGAAATAAAACTTATTTCTAACAGCCATGGAAAATACCTCCTAATGGTTATGATAACAATAGTGTTTCTGTTATTATTATAAATGTAATTAAAACCATTTGAAAGGATGATTAAATGAATAAACGGCTCATTGCACTGCTTACTGCTGCAGCACTGTTCGTTTTAGCTGTGGCATCGTCATTATTCACGAGCAGTTTTACATCAACCATGTCTCAAGAACTTAAAGGATTAAACGATAGTGATACATTACAGGAAACAACGCTCTCAGGCACCGATGCCGATAACAAGATTGCCCGGATTGAAGTCAATGGGGTGATACAGGATACAGGTTCACCGTCGTTGTTTTCAGACGGTTCATATAATCACCAAGTCATGATGCAGGAACTTGAAGAAATCAAAGATGATTCTTCCATCAAAGGCATCATGCTTGTAGTCAATTCACCGGGAGGCGGCGTATACGAAAGTGCTGAAATATATGACAAACTGAAAGAAATCAAAGCAAAAAATAAAAAAATCTATGTCACGATGAAAAATACCGCAGCATCAGGCGGTTACTATATTTCTGCACCGGCTGACAAAATTTACGCATCACGAGAAACGATGACAGGCTCTCTTGGCGTCATCATGCAGTCCATGAACTACAAAGAACTAGCGGATAAATACGGCGTTAAATTCAATACAATCAAAAGCGGAGCGCATAAAGATATTATGAGTCCGACTAAGGAAATGGATGATTCTGAACGCAGAATTCTTCAGTCATTGGTCGATGAAAGTTACAATCAGTTTGTCCAAGTGATTGCTGACGGTAGAGGGATGTCGACATCTGAAGTCAAGAAATTAGCAGACGGCCGCGTCTACTCAGGTCTTCAAGCTAAAAATAACGGGCTGGTTGATGAACTCGGACTGGAAGAAGATGCGCTGAAAGCATTGAAGAAAGAACTGGACGCAGATCAAGCAGAAGTCATTGAATTCGATCAGCAGGACTCTATTTTTGGTAATAATCCATTCGCAGCTGAAACATGGGTATCTAAGCTGACCGGTCAGAATGATGTCGCTGCGGTCAAAGAACTGATTGCAAATCGTCAAGGCATCACGCCGATGTATTTGTACGGGGAGTAGGTGATGAAGATGAATCTTGATGGCTATGAACAGGACATTATCTACAGCACGCATGCCGGATTCGGTCCCCGATTGATTGCTTATCTGATCGATGTGCTGATGATTTGGTGCCTTAAGCAGATTGTGATCGACCCATTGTTTTCGCTGTTCAATGTAACCGATGATTATATGTTTGCACCGATATTTTCACCAGCAAATATTGCAGGCGCATTAGTCTATTTCCTTTACTTCGTCTTGATGACATGGTTTTTCAGAGCGACACTCGGAAAAATGATAATGGGATTAAAAGTGGTGTCATATCACCATAGCTCTTTGTCGTTTTTCAGAGTAGTAGTCAGAGAAGTGTTCGGCAGATATATCAGCAACTTCTTCTTAAATCTGCTTTATTTAGTCGTGCTGTTCAATCCGAGCAAGCAGAGTATCCACGATATGCTGAGTGACACGATTGTCGTCAAAGAACAGCAGGAGCGTCTACGTGACCGATTGACTCATCAACCGTCTGTCAGTCAAAATAGTTCGCTTTAAGTTGATTTCATGTTAAATTAAAGACGACTAATATTTCAGGAGGAACATGTAATGACTCAAATCACTTTTAAAGATTCACCCGTTACTTTACTTGGTGAACAAGTAACAGCTGGAACAGCAGCACCCGATTTTTCAGTGTTGGCAAATGACTTAACGGTTCGCACGTTAACTGATTATGAAGGTAAGAAGAAATTAATCAATGTCGTCCCTTCTCTTGATACAGGCGTATGTGACCAGCAGACAAGACGTTTCAATGAAGAAGCAGCTGAACTTGATAACGTCGTCGTTATTACTATTTCAGTGGACCTGCCGTTTGCTCAGAAAAGATGGTGTGCAGCAAGTGGTCTTGATAATGTTGTCACATTAAGTGACCACAAAGACTTATCATTCGGTTCTGCATACGGAGTAGTGATGGAAGAGCTGAGATTATTAGCACGTTCTGTATTTGTCCTTGATACGGATAACAAAGTGGTTTACACAGAAATCGTATCAGAAGGTACAAATCATCCTGCTTATGACAAAGCACTTGAAGCTGTCAAATCAATTTAATCTTGCTGCCCTGATCAGGGCAGTTTTTATTTGAAAGGAAATCGCATATATGATTGAAAAACTGTTTGAGACACTTGATCAAAAGGCAAAAGCATTACAGCTGGAAAATGGCCACAGCTTTATTGAAAATCTAGGATTAAGTATGGAAGATATTTATATGAATGATCGAACACTGCTCGAGCAAAGCACGACTGTCGAACGACGTAAAGCTTTCCAGTTTGCTTATTTAAGCATGCTGAAGGAGGAAATGATACAACCTAACCACCAGATGACACCGGACAGTATCGGTTATCTCGTCAGCTACATCGTCCGGATGTTTATGGCAGACATGACAGACGCGGATATTCTTGATATCACAAGTGGTACAGGGCATTTGTCGGCTACTGTACATGAGCAGAATCCCGACAAAAATTTCACGCATCACTTAGTTGAAGTCGATCCCATTCTCTCACGACTAAGCATCCATCTATCGAACTTCCTTGAAATTCCATTCAACGTCTATCCTCAGGATGCGATTATGCCGCTTGCCGTTAATAACGTTGATATCGTCATCGGTGATCTGCCGGTCGGTTATTATCCGGTGGATGACAGAAGCCATGAAATGAAACTCGGATTTAAAGAAGGACACAGTTTCTCTCATCATCTGCTGATTGAGCAGGCAGTCAGTGCTTTGAAACCTGGAGGACTTGCATTTTTAGTCGTACCGAGTCAATTATTTGAACATGATAATGTAGAACAGCTTCAAAAATTTATTGCAACAGAAACAACGATGCAGGCATTTCTTAACTTCCCGCACAGCTTGTTCAAAACAGAATCGACCCGCAAGTCATTGTTGATTCTGGAACGAAAAGGCGATAAAAAAATACCGCCGGTAGAAGTATTGTTAGCGAATATTCCTGATTTCAAAGACGAATATCAAATGAAATCTTTCCTGAACGAATTCAATGAATGGTTTAAAGCCAACCGAAAGTAAAAGCAGCTGTTATAATGATTGATAATCTTCTGTATTAATGATTTAATATTAGAGTAGAACTTCCGAGGAGGATAATCATGAAAAAAATTATAGCGATTAATGCTGGCAGTTCATCTTTGAAATTTCAATTGTTTGAAATGCCTGAAGAAAAAGTTGTCACTAAAGGACTTGTTGAAAGAATCGGAATGAAAGACTCAGTGTTCACGATTTCAGTCAATGGTGAGAAAGTCACACAAGTGCTTGACATTAAAAACCATGAGCAGGCGGTCAATATGATGCTTGACGAAATGAAGAAACATCACATCATCAATGATATTAACGACCTTGATGGTACAGGACACCGCGTTGTTCACGGTGGTGAGTTATTCCCGACGTCTGCACTTGTCACTGACGAAGTAGAGCAGAAGATTGAATCATTGATTGATCTTGCACCCCTTCATAATCCAGCCAATTTAATGGGAATTCAGGCATTCAGAAAAATGCTTCCGAATATTCCGCACGTCGCTGTATTCGATACTTCATTCCATCAGACAATGCCTGAGGAATCATATCTTTACAGCTTGCCATACCAATATTACAAAGACTTCGGAATCCGTAAATACGGCTTCCACGGAACGAGTCATAAATATGTATCACAGCGCGCTGCAGCATTGCTGGAACGTCCGATTGAACAGCTTCGTGTCATTTCTTGTCACATTGGGAACGGTGCCTCTATTGCGGCGATTGACGGTGGTCAATCTGTCGATACATCTATGGGCTTCACACCGCTTGCAGGTGTCACGATGGGAACACGCTCTGGTAACCTTGACCCGGCGCTGATTCCATATATTATGGAGAAAACAGGAAAGACTGCAGAAGAAGTGCTGGACGTACTGAACAAAGAGTCAGGACTGTTAGGTATTTCAGGTTCTTCAAGTGACCTTCGTGATATCGAGCAGGGCGCACAAGAAGGCGACGAAAGAGCGAAACTCGCTTTAGAAGTTTTTGCGGGTCGTATCCATAAATATATGGGGTCATATGCGACACGGATGCATGGTTTAGATGCAATTATCTTTACTGCAGGTGTCGGTGAGAACTCTGATATTGTCAGAGCGAAAGTATTAGAAGGGCTTGAATTCATGGGAGTTTACTGGGATCCAAGACTCAATACAGGCCTGCGCGGTGAAGAAGCGTTCATCAACTATCCTCATTCACCAGTCAAAGTCATGGTCATTCCAACTGATGAAGAAGTCATGATTGCACGTGACGTCATGGAATTTGGACAATTAGCTTAACCAAAATAAACGAGACTCATTGAGTCTCGTTTATTTTTATGCTAGGCATTAGCACCTTGCATAAATTCATCTGTTGCGATTTCTGGTGCGAAGTTTTCAGGTAGTGTTTCAGTTCTGACAACCAGCACGTCACAATCTGCATGTCTGACGATGGCTTCTGAAACAGAACCGATAATAAACCGTTCAACGGCATTTAATCCTGTTGAGCCGCACATGATGAGATCAACTTCTAATTTCTTCGCAATCTTCTTTGGAATAATCGTTTTAGGCGAACCGTACTCAGTGAATGTGTCGACATTCGTCACGCCGCGTTCCAGTGCAGCATTTTTATAGCCTTCAAGTAGAGAATGACTAAAGCTTGCCGCACGTTCAGAGATTGAACGGTCATAAGCTTCGACACTCGCATAACTTCTTGTGTCGATGACATTGATGATAGACAGCTTTGCGTCATTTCGCTTGGCAACTTCGACGGCTTTGTTGAACGCCCATTCTGCTTCACTTGATCCATCGACTGCAATCAAAATATTTTTGTACTGCAACATAAATATCCCTCCCGAATCATTCTTTACTACACTTTTATTATACCCTATTTTGCAGAAATTAGTTTAAAAATGATTGCGTTTTCAGCGTTTGGTGTTACTATTGATGTGAAGCATATTATAGGAGGCAGAAGAACATGAAAATTGGTGTACCTAAAGAAATTAAGAATAATGAGAACCGTGTCGCATTGACTCCGGCGGGCGTTTATTCATTAGTTGAAAGTGGTCATGAAGTTGTTGTGGAAACAGCTGCCGGCACGGGGTCATTTTTCACTGATGAAGATTATGTCGAAGCAGGGGGCAAAATTGTAGCAACAGCGAAAGAGGCATGGGATGCAGAGATGGTTATGAAAGTTAAAGAACCGCTATCATCTGAGTACGGCTTCTTCAAAGAAGGGCTGATTCTCTTTACATATCTTCATCTTGCACCAGAACCAGAATTGACAAAAGCATTGCTGGATAACAAAGTTGTCGGAATTGCCTATGAAACAGTCCAGTTGGATGACGGCTTCCTTCCCTTATTATCTCCTATGAGTGAAGTGGCCGGACGTATGGCGACTCAGATCGGTGCACAGTATCTGCAAAGAACTAACGGCGGTAAGGGCATCCTGTTAGCAGGTGTACCTGGCGTTCAAAAAGGTAAGGTCACTATTATCGGCGGCGGTCAAGCCGGAACAAACGCTGCAAAAATGGCTGTAGGGCTTGGGGCTGAAGTGACGATTCTTGACTTGAACCCTATTAGATTACAGCAGTTGGATGATTTATTTGGAAATACAGTTCAGACTTTGATGTCTACACCTTTCAACATTGACGAAAGTGTCAAGGGCAGCGATCTTGTCATCGGTGCTGTATTGATTCCAGGAGCAAAAGCGCCTAAACTCGTCTCTGAAGAAGTGGTCAAAGGAATGAATCCAGGTTCTGTTGTCATCGACATCGCGATTGACCAGGGCGGTATATTCGAAACAACTGACCGCATTACGACTCACGATGATCCGACTTACGTGAAGCATGATGTTGTTCACTATGCAGTCGCTAATATGCCGGGTGCAGTTCCGAGAACATCGACTATGGCACTTAACAATGCCACAATTCCTTATGCACTGCAAATCGCAAACAAAGGCTATGTGGAAGCAGTGAAGCAGAATGCCGCATTGTACAAAGGTATCAATACATTGAATGGTTATGTGACGTTTGAAGCTGTCGCTAAAGACCAGGGACTTGAATACCGTGCTGCAAAAGAATTATTATAAGTAATCAACAAACGGAGGCTCAATGAGCCTCCGTTTGTTTTGTGTGTATATATAACCTTGTACTAAACGATGTTCGTGCCGTGTACTTCGTGGAATGGAATCTGACGCGTCAGCGCTTCGACGTTGTCTTTAGTCAATCCACCGCCCGGCATGATCTCTATTCTGCCTTTTGAATAGACGAGGAGTCGTGCGAGCTGATTGACATTATCCAGTATCGATGTCGATGCATCTTCCGAACCATGTGTCAATAATCTGACGACGCCGAGTTCCACAAGTTGGTCCATTGCCTTCAGCTGCTGATGCTTCGGAATCTGATCGAATGCCATATGCATCACAAAAGGTACAGGTGTGTCACTGATCAGCTTCTGCATCGTCAAAGCGTCCAATGAGCCGTCAGCTGTCAGTGTACCGCAGACGAAATAGTCGACACCGAGTGCTGTATACGATTTAATGTCTTGACGCATCACTTCCTGCTCAAATATATCATACGTAAAGTGACCGCCTCTTGGTCGGATCATCACTGCTACTTTGATATTCAACGCATGACAATAATCTATAGCACAAGACACCATGCCGTAGCTCGGCGTCGTACCGCCGACCGACATATCAGCGCACAGTTCAATACGGTCAGCACCATTCTGCACGGCTCTTACAATTTCAGGGAAGGTCTGGACGACTGCCTCTTTGATCATTTCGGATAATGGGTCAGTACTTCATAGCCGTCACGTGTCACAACAATATCATCTTCTACGCGGACGCCGACCTCTCCTTCGACATAAATTCCAGGTTCAATCGTGAACACCATACCTTCCTGAAAGACGGCATCATTAGCTGATGAAATATCTGGGAATTCATGGACGTTAATGCCGAGCCCATGACCGAGACGATGCGGGAACTGCTCACCGTAACCTTGCTGAGTAATATAGTCTCGTGCTGCTTGATCACAATCTGCAATGCGTACACCAGGTTTAACAAGCTCAGTGGCACGTCGATTTGCTTCTGTTACGATGGCGTGGATGGCTTGATGAAGCGGCGAGGTTTCACCGAATGCCACAGTTCTAGTAATATCTGAACAATAGCCGTTATAAATAACGCCTAAATCGAATAGGACATAGTCGCCGGATTTAAGAGTGCGGCTGCCGGGGGTGCCGTGTGGTGACGCCGCATGGTCGCCGAACAACACCATTGTCTCAAAGCTCATTGCGCTGATCCCATCAATTTTGAGCATTTCTGCTTCGATATGTCGGACCACTTCAATTTCGCTGATCCCTTCTGTCAATGCTTTGACGCCTGCTGCCACAGCTTCATCTGCATAACGGGCTGCTGTCTTCAATAACTCTATTTCTTCAACAGACTTGATGTTGCGCATTTGTTTCAGTGTGTCATCGATACTTACGTATGATGTCATATTGAAGTAGGCTTTCAGTTCTTCGAGACGCTTGACGCTGAGATGCCCGCTCTCAATACCAATCTTCTCGAATGAGAAAGTATCAAGTGTGTATGGATTCTCTGTATCAAGATAACCGATAATGGTACCCTCAAATACCGAAGCAGCTTGAACTTCCATTTTAGGGACGAATAATGTTAGCTGGTCATTCGTGATCAGTAGTGCGAGTAGTCGTTCGTGCGGATTAGATAGAAATCCTGTTAAGTAGTTGATGTTTTCTGGATTGGTGATCCATAGTGCGTCAAGACGATCGTCTGTCAGCCGTTGTTTCAGTTGATTGATTTTATCAAATTGCATAATAATCTCCCTTCTTTCACTGTCATGTACAATCATATCAAATAGACTTCGGTTCATGTATAATAAAGTTATATTATTAAAGGGGAGTGTTATGGATGGAAGTTATTTTTCATGGACAATCATGCATCACATTTGAGGCAAACGGCAAGCATGTCATAGTCGATCCATTTATTACTGGAAATCCATTATCAGACTTGTCGGTAGATCATGTTGAAGCGGATTTCATCGTCTTGACACATGGCCACGGCGATCATTTAGGAGATACAGTTTCGATTGCTAAGAGGACGGGGGCAACGGTCATCGCGCTGCCTGAGACCATTGACTATTTGAGCGGTAAAGGAGTGGACAATGGTCATCCGATGAATATTGGTGGAAACCGTGCCTTTGAGTTCGGCAGCGTCAAATTCGTGCAGGCCTTTCACAGTAATTCATTCACAGAAGAAGATGGGCATATCATCTATCTCGGCATGCCGTGCGGCTTAGTGTTCACGATAGACGACAAAGTCATTTATCATACAGGAGACACAGGGTTGTTCTCTGATATGGAATTAATCGCTAAACGCCATCCTGTCGATCTCTGCTTCATCCCGATCGGCGATAATTTTACGATGGGGATTGATGACGCAAGCTATGCGGTCAATGAATTCATTAAGCCGCGTATCGCTGTACCGATTCATTATGATACGTTTGAGTTAATCAAGCAGGATCCTGAAGCATTCAAAGCACAGGTATCGACACGAGTAGAACTATTGAAGCCCGGTCAATCGGTGACATTGTAAGTCTGTAGAAGAGATGGTACATCTCTTCTTTTCTAATGAAGGTGGTCTACAAGTATGACAAAGCATGAACAAATAATTGCACATATCGAAGGATTAAAAATCGGCAGTAAAATATCGGTCAGACAAGTCGCCAAAGATCTGAGCGTATCAGAAGGGACGGCATACCGTGCCATCAAAGATGCAGAAAACCGCGGTATCGTTTCAACGATTGAACGTGTCGGTACAGTAAGGATTGAGAAGAAGACCCGTGAAACTATTGATAATTTGACCTTTGCTGAAATTGTCAAAATTATTGATGGTCAGGTGCTCGGCGGTAGAAGTGGTCTTCATAAATCACTTACCAAGTTTGCCATCGGTGCCATGGAAGAAGAAGATGTCGCTAAATATCTTGGGGCCAACACACTGCTGATTGTCGGCAACCGGCCGAACGTCCAGCAGATTGCACTTGAAAAGGAATCGGCAGTGTTGATTACCGGTGGGTTCGAAGTAGACGATGCGATCAGGGAGCTGTCCGATGCAAAAGGACTGCCGATCATTTCTTCTGCATATGATACGTTTACAGTGGCGAACATGATCAACCGGGCGATTTATGATCAGTTGATCAAGAAAGAAGTGCTGACGGTCGCTGAAATTCTCATCCATGCTGAGCAGACGAGTTTTCTCTATGACAGCGATACAGTACGGGACTGGAAGGAACTGACCTTATCTTCAGGACATACGCGGTTTCCAGTGCTGGATGAACAGAACAAAGTATGCGGCATTGTCACACACAAAGATATTATCGATCAGGATAACAGCGTGAAAATCAAGAAGCTGATGACGAAGCAACCCATCACCGTGTCTGAGAATTCCACAGTGGCGGCCTGTGCGCATATCATGATCTGGGAAGGCATCGAAATGATTCCAGTCATCTCCAGAAACCAGATTCTTGCAGGAATTGTAACGCGTGAAGATGTGCTGCTTGCTATGCAGTCGGCAGATCGTCAGCCGCAGATCGGGCATACATTGAACGACCAAGTGCTGAAGCATATGAGGTTTCAAGGCAGTGACATTGCTGTCAGCATCACACCACAGATGTCCAGCAGTCTAGGAACAGTCAGTAAGTCAGTATTTGTCGCCATCATTGAAGAGGCGACTAAATATTCAATGAAGCGCGAAAGAAAGCGTGAACTATTGATTGAGCACTTGAACATTTATTTTCTGAAGACAGTGCCGATTGATTCTGAACTGACAGTGTCATTAGACATGCTTGATTCGGGACGGAAGTTCGCAAAATTAGATGTCACTATATGCAGTAGACAGGAGACAGTGGCGAAAGCCATGCTTATGTGCCAGCTCATAGAAGCATAAAAAAAGAAAGCCTTAAGCTTTCTTGTCTTGTTCGAGTTCCGCCCATGCTCTATCTTCTTCATCAAAATATTGTTCGAAGTAACGTCCTGCTTTAAGACCGTAGTTGACATTTGCAATACCGAATACAAGCAGTACGGCACAGATCATATAAGTTACAAAACTTGGAAACAATAATATTTGATTGATTGCAAAGGCAATCATAAAGACTCCGAACATCATTCTGCCGCGTGCTCTATGCCATGCGCGTCTGACATCCCGGTTAGTACGGAAATATCTGGCCGCTTGATAGAGGGCAAGAACGAACGAAATAATCATAATGACAACAGTCAAAGATATAATATAAGGGTAGACAGTTTCCCACATAACGAACGACCTCCAACTGCATTATAGCAGTGACAGCAAAAACTGTAAAACGATTGTTAGGAGATTATATGGATAATAAGCAGCTCAAAGTATTGCAAAATAAACTGAACGATTATGACACGATTATCATTCACCGCCATGTACGTCCGGACCCTGATGCATTAGGGTCGCAGTTAGGACTGAAAGCGGCGCTGGAGAAGATGTCTCCGCGAAAAAGAATATTAGCTGCCGGCAGCATGCCTGAAAGTCTTGCCTTTTTCGGACAGATGGACCATGTTACAGTGGAAGATTACAGCAACGCATTAGTCATCATACTGGATACTGCCAATGCCCCTCGTATTGACGGAGAGTATTACGCGGCGGGTAGATATATGATTAAGATTGATCATCATCCTCCTGTCGATTCATATGCCGACTTAAATATCGTCAATACGAAGGCTTCATCAACTAGTGAGATAATCTATGACATTTTGCTGTTATTTGGTTACGGAGATGATTATGTGACGCGTGACGTCGCACAATACTTGTATCTTGGTATTGTAGGGGATACAGGACGCTTTTTATTTAATAATACGACACCGCATACGATGGCTGTCGCCTCTAAACTGCTGACAGCTGATTTTGACCATACAGGTCTGCTGAATCAAATGGGTGAACGTCCACTGAAGAGTATTCATTTTCAAGGGTATGTGCTCCAGCACTTCAACTACGAGGACCACGTCGGATATATTTTGATTACAGATGACATACTGAAGCAATTCGGTATATCGGCTAATGATGCATCGCTGTTCGTCAATAGTATGAGCGATGTCCAAGGAATAGAAGCATGGGTGTTTGCGGTTGATGAAGGTGATCAGATCAGAGCACGGATCCGCAGTAAACGTGCCGTCATCAATGAGCTTGCTGCCCGCTATAATGGAGGCGGTCACCCGATGGCAAGCGGTGCAACTGTCTATAATAAAGAAGAATTTGATCAGCTCGTCAATGAGCTGAAAGAAACGGTCAAGTAAAGGAGTGCGTGTATGGTTGTCCAGCTCAATATTCATAGTTCCTATGATTTACTGCAGTCTACTGTAAGAATTGAAGATGTTACTGCGGCAGCACAGGCAGATGGCCAGCACGCACTTGCCATCACTGATACACATGTGATGTACGGGGTGCAGTCTTTTTACTATGCCTGCCAGTCACGCGGTGTTAAGCCGATTATCGGGATGACTTTGCTGCTTACTGATGGCCAGCACGCAATTGACGCAGTCGTCCTCGCTAAAAATCAGCACGGTTATGACCATCTCCTGAAATTATCATCCAAAATTCAGCTGAAAGGTCTGGAGCGTGTACCACTGACACTCTTTGACCGTTACCGGCATGAACTGATCATTATCTACAAGAATCTGACAGACAGTCACGCTGCACTTGTTGCAGCAGAGGACAGCTATGCCTGCCATCTATCGCAAGTAGCGGATGACAAAAAAGTATATATCGCACCTGTCAGATATATGAAACCATCAGGCCTCAGTGATTTAACTGTCCTGAAAGCGATAGACAGCAACGAAAAACTTATCCTTGAAGCATTGGATCAGCAGACGGGCGAAGAGCATTTCAAAACGGCTGAACAGCTGGCGGAGCAGGTAGAAGACGTATATCTGAAGCGTACTGAAGCGATTGCAGACCAGTGTCACGTTGAATTGAATCAGACCTTGCACAAACTGCCGAAATTTGTGACGCCGAATCATGAATCAAGCGATGACTATTTATGGACGCTTATCGAACAGGGCAGAGCTAACATTCCGCATTTCGATGACCGCTATGAAGCACGCTTAAAGCATGAATATCAGATCATCACGGATATGGGTTTCAGTGATTATTTTCTTATTGTCGGAGATTTAGTCAACTATGCCAAATCACAAGGTATTTTAGTTGGGCCGGGGCGGGGTTCGTCAGGTGGTTCACTGATCAGTTACCTGCTTAATATTACGATGATTGACCCAGTAGAACACGGACTGATATTTGAACGATTTTTGAATCCTGAACGTGTGACGATGCCCGACATCGATATCGACTTTGAAGATACGAGACGTGAAGAAGTCATTCAATACTGCATCAATAAATACGGAGCATTCAACGTCAGTGGCATCGTGACATTCGGTCATCTGTCGGCAAGAGCTGTGATGCGAGATGTGGGCCGTATACTTCAGTTCGATGATCATGAGCTGAAGTATATGTCGCACGTCCTGCCGAAGAAATTGGGAATGACGCTCCGCGAAGCCTATGAAACGGAAGCATTCAAAGCGTTCGTTGCAAAAGATGCGCGGCATGAGCAGTGGTTTCAAATCGCCTGTCAGCTGGAAGGCCTGCCTAGACATACGTCAACTCACGCTGCCGGCATCATTATTCATGACCAGCTGTTGACTGACTATGTCCCTTTGATCCCAGGTGATGGCATGACGCTGACGCAGTGGACGATGACAGAAGTAGAACGCATCGGCCTGTTGAAGATTGATTTTCTCGGTCTGCGTAATTTAACAATCATTCAGCGTGTCCTGAAACAGGCAGGAATCAGACTGTCAACAGATACGATTGATTACCATGATAAGAAGGTCTATGCGGCGCTCTCAGCAGCAGATACGAGCGGTGTTTTTCAGCTCGAGTCAGATGGCATGAGGCATGTACTTGAGCGGCTGCAGCCTGAGAATTTTGAAGATATCGTTGCGGTGCTGAGCTTATATCGGCCAGGACCGATGGAGCAGATACCTCTCTATATTGAACGGAGACACGGGCAGGCCGTGACTTATCTTCATCCGGATCTTGAACCGATCTTGAACCAGACATACGGCGTCATTATCTATCAGGAGCAGATTATGAAGATTGCCAGTCAGTTTGCTGGATTTACGTTAGGCGAAGCAGATAATTTAAGACGGGCAATGAGCAAGAAGAAGCGGGATATTCTTGAAGCTGAAAAACAGCATTTCATCGACGGCAGCCTCAACAACGGATATGACAAGAAGTCCGCAGAGCAGATTTATGATCTGATACTGAAGTTTGCTGATTATGGCTTTCCGAGAGCCCATGCAGTCGCATATGCTCAGATTGCTTATATGATGATGTATTTAAAAGTCCATTACCCTACTTATTTCTATGCTTCGATTATGAGTAATGTTATCGGCAGCGAAGAGAAAATGGCGGCATTCATCAGCGAGCTGAAGGCGAAGAAGATAGAATTTATCCCGCCCTCTATTAATCGTTCGCATTGGTTTGTCCGTGCTGTGGATGACGCTGTTATTTTGTCGCTTGGCATGATCAAAGGTGTCGGTTATAAAACAGTGATGGAGATTATTGAGGAACGGAAAAAAGGGCTGTATACAGATATCTATGATGTCGTCACTCGGCTGCCGGGCAGAACGATGTCCCGACCGGTACTAGAAGCGCTGATTATGACAGGAGCATTTGATGAGTTCAACGTGAACCGGGCCACGCTGCTCGCTTCACTCGATGACCTATTGAACGTCAGCACCGACAAGCAGGAAGGTGATCATTTCCTTGAAGACTTAGGACTAAGCCTGAAAAAGAAATATCATCACCATGAAGAAATGCCGAGCGACCAGAAAGCGGCTGTTGAATTTCAGTATCTCGGCTTCTTTCTGTCCGAACATCCAGTGGAGCAGTTGTTCAATGAACATCTGTATTTACCGCTGTTTCAAATACAGAATGCTGCTAAAGGAAGGTATATACTTGCTGCAGTTAATAATATCCGCCGTATCCGTACGAAGAAAGGGCAGCCTATGGCATTCGCACAAGTAACAGATGGAATCCGTGAGCTGGAACTTGTCATTTTTCCAGAGCTGTTTAAACAGGTGGAAACGTATCTTCAGAAAAATGAGATGATTGTGGTCACAGGTAAGTTCGATCAATCGCCTGATAAACTCATCGTTGACTCACTGACGCTATTTGATGTGTTCAAAGCACAGTACATGAATCAAGTGAAGGAAATCTACGTGCTGAAAGCACCGAAGATGGCGCTGAAGAATGGGCCGATCAAGCTGATGGAATACGTGATGGAGTCAGGCGAGAGCCGGCTGCTGTCAATGATCGACAAGGAAACCGCAAGACAGCTGCTTGAGACGTATCCACCTGAAATGATCCGTGCGATTTAATCTTTTCTCTCATTAACGTTTATGATATAGTAGTCCGTAGTGGTCTGACCACTAGGGCTATTTTATATGGTGTTTGATATATCATGTGAAATCAGTGCTGTCAGATATAAAAATAAGAGGTGAACGTAAGTGACTGAAAAGCGTCAGAAAGGTTTTGTTTCTGTTGTCCATGAGCTTCAGGCAATCATCATGGAAAATCATTTGTCTCCAGGTGATAAGCTGCCTTCTGAACGCTATTTAAGCGATAAGCTGGACATCAGCAGATCCAGTGTCAGAGAAGCACTCAGGGCAATGGAACTGATCGGTATCATCGTAACCAAACGAGGGGAAGGGACCTTTCTTTCCAATATGGATGACCACCAGTTGTTCGAGTTGATTGGCAGTTATTTAATATCATCTGACAAGCAGGTCGCTGAAATAACTGAGTTTAGAAAAGTCATCGACACCCACATCAGTCAGACGGACTCGGATAACTTCATCATGATCCGGGTCAGAAATTTGTTGAGGCATTATGAAGGTGCCTTTAATGAGCAGGGGGATTCAGATGTTTAAAGATATTTTTAAGCGTTCCAACAACAAGAAAAAATATGTAGTCGTCCAAGATATGAAGGACACGGATGTTCCTGAAGGTATAATGACTAAGTGTCCTAAATGCAAGAAAATCATGTATACAAAAGAGCTGAAAAAGAATCTTAATGTCTGTACTCATTGTGACCATCATCTAGCAATGACTGCGCACGACCGCATTCATGCTATCGTAGATAAAGGTTCATTCGAAGAATTTGATGCCGGCATGACATCTGCTAATCCACTTGATTTTCCTGATTACATGGAGAAGCTTGAAAAAGATAAAGTTAAAACTGAAATGAATGAAGCCATTGTGACGGGTACAGGTCAAATAGACGGGATGCCGTTTGGAATATGCGTGATGGATTCAAGATTCCGAATGGGGTCGATGGGTTCTGTTGTCGGTGAGAAGGTCTGCCGGGTGATAGACTATTGTACGGAGCAGCGTCTGCCATTTGTGATATTTACAGCAAGCGGTGGTGCTCGGATGCAGGAGGGGATTCTGTCACTGATGCAGATGGCCAAAACGAGTGTAGCCATTAAGCGTCATAGTGACCAGGGGCTCCTCTATATTTCGTACATGACACATCCAACAACAGGCGGCGTCAGCGCGAGCTTCGCATCTGTCGGTGACATCAATCTTGCTGAGCCGGAGAGTCTAATTGGTTTTGCGGGCAGACGAATCATCGAACAGACTATCGGAGAGAAGCTGCCGGATGATTTTCAGACTGCAGAATTTCTACTGGAACATGGACAGCTGGATAGAGTAGTGCATCGCAAAGATATGCGTGAATTATTGAAACTGCTCATCATGATGCACGGAGGTAAACAAAATGGTACTTCAATTTGAAAAACCTATCATCAAGCTTGATAACAAAATTAAAGATCTTGAAAAATATATGACCGATAAACAAGTTGACTTGTCAGCTGAAATTGCTCAGCTGCAGCAGGAACGTCAAGCAAAATTCACCGAGATCTATTCTAATTTAACGCCGTGGCAGCGCGTACACATTGCCCGTATGGGAGAACGTCCAACGTCTCTTGATTACATCATGGAGATTTTTGATGAATTCATTGAATTCCACGGGGACAGAACATTCCGTGATGATCCGGCACTTATCGGTGGTATCGGACTGTACAACGGTATGCCGGTCACCATACTCGGCCATCAGCGCGGCAAAGATACAAAAGATAATATTTATCGGAACTTCGGAATGGCTCACCCTGAAGGTTATCGTAAAGCGCTGCGTCTGATGAAACAAGCGGAGAAATTCAATCGGCCGATCATCTGCTTCATTGATACAAAAGGAGCGTATCCTGGTAAAGCGGCTGAAGAGCGTGGTCAGAGTGAATCGATCGCTAAGAACTTAGTGGAAATGGCCGGATTAACAGTGCCTGTCATCTCTATCGTAATCGGTGAAGGCGGCAGCGGCGGTGCGCTCGGTCTTGGCGTATGTAACCGGTTGCTAATGCTTGAGAATTCGACGTATTCAGTCATTTCGCCTGAAGGAGCTGCTGCACTGCTCTGGAAGGATAGTGGTCAGGCAGAGCGCGCTGCAGAATCGATGAGAATTACTGGACCTGATTTACTGGAACTTGGCATTGTTGATACATTGATTGAAGAAGTGCTCGGTGGTGCTCATCAAGATGTCATCATGCAGAGCAGGCTGATTGATAGTGCGCTCGCTTCAACACTTTCAGAGTTGAAGCGTTATTCAGCTCTGGAACTCGTCGAGCAGCGCTATAATAAATACCGCGCTATCGGCCAGTACGAAGAATAATCATTTAAAGATAAGCTTATGACTGCTGTTACAGGCAGCAGTCATAAGCTTTTTTGCTTTTCGCCGGTGATGATAGATTTGATTGACGCTAAAACGTTTACATCTTTCAAATTAACCTCTTTTAATGGAATAACCCTTGTTTTTATGGTAATTTAGTAGTAAATATGAACTTTAAAGTGAGGACTTTTTCTATGAAAAAAATAGCAGTTTTGACTAGCGGCGGCGATTCGCCGGGAATGAATGCCGCTGTTCGAGCAGTAGTAAGAAAAGCATTGTTTCATAATGTTGAAGTTTACGGCGTCTATCAAGGATATCTCGGACTTTTGAACAATAACATTCATCCGATGGAACGCGGATCAGTAGGTGACAAGATTCAGCGCGGTGGAACTTTTCTTCATTCTGCTAGATGTCCGGAATTTAAAGACAAAGAAGTTCGTCAAAAAGGTATCGATCATTTAAATGCACTGGGTATCGAAGGACTGGTCGTCATTGGCGGAGACGGCAGCTATAGAGGCGCACAGCGGTTAAGTGAAGAAGGAATCAATACGATTGGAATTCCGGGGACGATTGATAATGATATCAATGGAACAGATTTCACGATCGGCTTTGACACAGCGCTCAATACGATTATTGATGCCATCGATAAAATCAGAGATACAGCATCAAGTCATGAACGTACATTTATCATCGAAGTGATGGGACGTGACGCGGGGGATCTTGCATTATGGTCTGCACTTGCAGGCGGGGCGGAAACAGCCATCGTTCCTGAACACAAGAAGGACATCAAAGAAGTAGCTGAGAAAATTCAGCAGGGGATGGAACGCGGTAAGAAACACTCTATCATCGTTGTTGCTGAGGGTGTGATGTCAGGGGATGAATGTGCGGAGCAGCTTAAGAAGTACATCAATGTCGATACACGTGTGTCAGTGCTTGGACACATGCAGCGCGGCGGTTCACCATCAGGAGTCGACAGAGTACTCGCATCACGTTTAGGTGCGTATGCTGTTGAATTACTGATGGCAGGTGAGTCTGGTCTTGCAGTCGGCATCCAGAACAACCAGTTGACTAGAACTAAATTTGAGGATATTTTCTCAAACAAGCATGTTCTTGACGAAAGAATGTACAAGTTGACGAACGAACTATCTATTTAACAACGGTGTTATAAAAATATCAAAATTGACGGAGGCTCATGATCAATGAGAAAAACAAAAATCGTATGTACGATAGGACCAGCTTCAGAAGCACCAGAAATGCTCGAGCAATTAATTGAAGCAGGCATGAATGTGGCACGACTGAATTTTTCACACGGCAGCCATGAAGAACACGCCGGCAGAATCGCTAACATTAGAAAAGCGGCAGAGAAATTAAATAAAACAGTAGCCATTCTACTGGATACTAAAGGTCCTGAAATCCGTACACACAATATGGAAAACGACAAAATCGAACTGAAAAAAGGAACAACAGTAGCAGTGAACATGTCAGAAGTGACAGGTACACCTGAAGAATTTTCAGTGACATATGCAGAATTGATCAATGATGTGAATATCGGTTCGACGATTCTACTTGATGACGGTTTGATTGAACTGACAGTCAAAGATATTAAGCAGAACGAAGGGAAAATTATCTGTGATGTCATCAATGCAGGTGAACTGAAAAATAAAAAAGGTGTCAATGTACCGGGTGTTAAAGTGAATTTACCAGGTATTACAGAAAAAGATGCTGAAGATATTAAATTTGGTATCGAACAGAAAGTCGATTTCATTGCAGCATCATTTGTCAGAAGAGCATCAGATGTGCTTGAAATCAGAAGAATTCTTGAAGAACGTCAGTGCCGTTCTATTCATATTATTCCTAAAATCGAGAATGAAGAAGGAATTGAAAACATCGATCAAATTCTAGAAGTTTCAGACGGCTTGATGGTCGCGCGTGGGGATATGGGTGTTGAAATTCCTGCTGAGAAAGTACCGTTAGTACAAAAAGACTTGATCAGAAAATGTAATGCACTTGGAAAACCTGTCATCACTGCAACACAAATGCTTGATTCTATGCAGCGCAATCCACGTTGTACAAGAGCTGAAGCAAGTGACGTGGCGAACGCTATTTATGACGGTTCTGATGCCGTAATGTTATCAGGCGAAACAGCAGCAGGAATGTATCCCCTTGAATCTGTGCAGACCATGCATAATATTGCCTTTGCTGCAGAAGAAGCCCAGGACTATAAGAAGTTGTTGAGTGACCGTACGAATATGACAGAAACAACAATGGTCAATGCTATCGGTGTCTCTGTGGCCCATACAGCATTGAACTTGAATGTACAGACGATTGTAGCAGCGACTGAAAGTGGTCATACAGCTCAAATCATTTCTAAATACCGTCCACATGCACATATCATTGCCGTGACACCGTACGAAGAAACGGCTAGACATATGGCACTTGTCTGGGGCGTAATGCCGTTAGTCAAAAGCGGCAGAAAAACAACTGATCAAATATTGAGCGGTGCAGCAGAAGCAGCCATTGAAACAGGAACAGTTGAAAATGGTGATCTGATCATCATTACGGCTGGTGTTCCGACAGGTGAAGCTGGTACGACGAATTTGATGCAGATTCAGCTGGTCGGTGATGAACTGGCTACTGGTCAAGGCATCGGTCGTAATTCAACGGTCGGTCGTGCAGTAGTCGTCAAAGAAGCAGGGGATCTTGCAGGAAAAGATCTCTCTGATGCAATCATTGTGACACAGTCAACAGATGCTGATATGGTTCCTTATATCGAACAGGCACGTGCGATTGTGACAGAAGAAGGCGGCTTGACAAGTCACGCAGCAGTAGTCGGACTGACATTGGGTAAACCTACTATTGTCGGAGTTGATAACATCTACGACAAAGTGGAAGATAATACAGTGATCACAGTCGATGCAGCACATAACAAAGTATATGCAGGACATGCAAAAGTAAAATAGCTGGAAAAACACCCTAATGACAATGTCATTAGGGTGTTTTTACGATTAACGTCTCATCTGAAATTTGTACAGTATGAACATGACAATAAACCATAACGGTGTCCAGTACAAGGCAACTCTTGTATCTGGTGCCAGGAATAACAGAACGAATAAAAAGATGAAAAACAGCAGGATGATGACTGCTGAAACCATTCCGCCCGGCAGTTTAAATTGAGAGGCTGCATGGTGTTCTGGATTGCGCTTTAAGTAGACCATGTATGAAATGATGATCAACGACCAGACGACTAAGAAAAATACGGTTGACACAGTTGTCACTAAAGTGAACACTCGTGCGGCATTAGGAATCATATAGTTCAGCAGCACTGAGATTAGCAGCAGTGAACTCGAAAAGATAACAGCATTTGCCGGGACACCTTGCTTATTGGTTTGTTGAAAGAATCCTGCGCCTTTGGAATAGTTCTTGCTCAGACCGAATAACATCCGGCTGTTAGAGAAAATTCCGCTGTTACATGAGGACGATGCAGAAGTAATGACAACGAAATTAATTAGGCTGGCAGCAAAGACGATCCCAATCAGTTTGAATAATTCAACGAACGGGCTGAGTTCAGGGTCAATGCTGTCCCAAGGTGTAATACTCATAATGACAGCAAGTGCACCGACGTAAAACAATAAGATACGAATCGGCACATTGTTGATGGCGCGCGGGATGGTTTTGTCCGGATCTTTTGTTTCTCCGGCAGTGACACCGATCAGTTCTATTCCGACGAAACTGAAGACCGCCATCTGAAAACTGAGGAGGAAGCCATTGATTCCGTTTGGAAAGAATCCGCCGTGAGACCAGATGTTTGAAAATGAAGCATGTCCAAAAGGTGTCTTATAGTTAATCATGACTAAGAAAATACCGACGACTATCAATCCAACAATAGTCACAATTTTGATGATGGCGAACCAGAATTCGAGTTCACCAAACAGGCGTGCTGTCAGTAAGTTCATTACCGTCAGCAGGACGATAGTGACAAATGCTGATATCCACGTCGGAAAATCCGGCCACCAGAAGTTGATATACTGCGCAACCGCGGTCACTTCAGCCATCCCTGTGACAATCCAGCAGAACCAGTATGTCCAGCCGGTCAAGTAACCCGCAAAATCACCCAAATATTCTTTGGCAATGTCTGTGAAAGAATGATAGTCCGTGTTCGATAGCAGCATCTCTCCTAACCCGCGCATGAACAGAAATAAAAAGAATCCAATGATGGCATATGTCAGTAGTATAGATGGGCCTGCAAGGTGGATGGTTTTACCTGCTCCAAGGAACAATCCTGTACCTATAGCCCCTCCGATAGCTATGAGCTGAATATGTCGATTTGACAGTGTTCTTTGTAAATCGTTGTTGTCTTGAGGTGTTGTTTGATTGTGATTCATTGTAACCCTCTTTCCTGTATTGAGCTAAACTTATTATGATATTAATTTAATGATATTTCAACAGCAGATGATGAGGAGCAGACGAAAACAATAGTTCAAAAGTAGATCACTGATTCAATTCACTGATTAAAATAATGATAAGAATAAGTTATTATAAATCATAAATTATATTAAAGGATTGAATGCATTCACAAAAAGCAGAAAATTAGCTATAATAAAACTGTGAAAGCCGTTACAGTTTGGCATTTCTATATTAAAACAAAGTAAAGAGGGGTTAGAATATGTCAGAATTGACAAAAGGGTTAGAGGGAATCGTTGCTTCTCAAACGAAAGTGAGTTCAATCGTTGATGATCAGCTTACATATGCAGGTTACGAAATTGATGATTTGACTGAAAATGCTTCTTTTGAAGAAGTTATCTTTTTATTATGGCATTTCAGATTGCCTAATGAACAAGAACTCCAGGAGTTAAAAGATCAGCTCTTTGAAAATATGGTGCTTAATCCAAGAATGTACAGTCACTTTGAAGACTATGCGACAGACCAGATTCATCCGATGACAGGTCTGCGTACATCACTGAGCTATTTAGCACACTTCGATCCACGTGCTGAAGAATTCAATGACGAAGCCCACTTGAACAAAGCGGTGCGTATTCAAGCCAAAGTCGCTTCATTAGTTGCAGCGTTTGCACGTGTACGCCAAGGCAAAGAAGTCGTTAAACCGAAGAAAGATTTAAGTTACGCAGCAAATTTCCTGTACATGTTATTCGGTGAAGAGCCGACACCTGTTCAGGAAGAAGGGTTTAACAAAGCATTGATTCTTCATGCTGACCATGAATTGAACGCATCAACATTCACTGCACGTGTGACCGTTTCTACATTATCTGATATGTATTCAGGTGTCACTGCAGCAGCAGGCGCATTGAAAGGGCCGTTACACGGTGGCGCTAATGAACAAGTGATGAAGATGCTGTCTGAAATCGGCAGCGTTGATAACGTTGAAGCTTACATTCAGAAAAAAATCGACAACAAAGAGAAGATCATGGGCTTCGGACACCGCGTATACAAAAACGGCGATCCACGTGCCAAATACTTAAAAGAAATGTCTCGTAAGATCACTGATGAAACAGGTCAGAAAGAACTCTACGACATTTCTGTTAAGATTGCTGATATTCTGAAAGAACAAAAAGGTTTACTGCCAAACGTGGATTTCTATTCAGCAACGGTTTATCATTCAATGAATATTGAACATGACTTATTCACACCAATATTTGCAGTGTCGCGTACTTCAGGATGGATTGCACATATTCTTGAGCAGTATGCAGACAACCGCATCATGCGTCCGCGTGCAGAGTATGTCGGTGAGGTCCATCGCAAATACGTCCCTATCTCTGAGCGCTAAGACGTTCATTGCTGTGGATTTAATGACAAGTTAAAATTTATAATGACGGAGGTTTATCATGGGAGAGAAAATTACTAATTCTAACGGAACACTTAATGTACCAAACAATCCAGTTGTACCTTATATTATCGGTGACGGTACTGGTCCTGATATCTGGAATGCAGCGGTACGTGTGCTTGACAGTGCAGTTGAAAAAGCTTATAGCGGTGAAAAGAAAATCGAATGGAAAGAAGTTCTTGCCGGCCAGAAAGCATTTGACGAAACAGGAGACTGGCTGCCACAGGAAACACTTGATACAATCGATGAGTATTTAATCGCTATTAAAGGGCCTTTAACAACACCAATCGGTGGTGGTATCCGCTCATTGAACGTTGCACTGCGTCAAGAATTAGATTTATTTGTCTGCCTGCGTCCTGTACGTTACTTTGAAGGTGTCCCTTCACCAGTGAAACGTCCTGAAGATACAGACATGGTGATTTTCCGTGAGAACACTGAAGATATCTACGCAGGTATTGAATACAAAGAAGGCACTGATGACGTGAAAAAAGTCATTGATTTCCTTCAAAATGAAATGGGTGCAAAAAATATCCGTTTCCCAGAAACATCAGGTATCGGTATTAAGCCGGTATCTAAAGAAGGTACTGAGCGTCTTGTCCGTGCGGCGATCAATTATTCACTTGAGCAGGGCCGTAAATCATTGACACTCGTCCATAAAGGAAACATCATGAAATTCACGGAAGGTGCTTTCAAACAGTGGGGTTATGATTTAGCAGAACGTGAATTCGGAGACAAAGTATTCACTTGGGCACAGTACGACAAACTGGTTGAATCTGATGGTAAGGAAGCGGCAGACAAAGCACAGGAAGAAGCAGTCAACAGCGGCAAATTACTAGTGAAAGATTCTATCGCTGACATCTTCCTGCAACAGATTTTGACTCGTCCAGCTGAATTCGATGTTGTAGCGACAATGAACTTAAACGGTGATTACATTTCAGATGCACTGGCTGCTCAAGTCGGCGGAATTGGTATCGCTCCTGGTGCAAACATTAACTACGAAACAGGACATGCTATCTTTGAAGCGACTCATGGTACAGCACCTAAATATGCTGGTCTTGACAAGGTAAATCCTTCTTCAGTGATTTTAAGCGGTGTACTATTGCTTGATCATTTAGGGTGGAGTGAAGCAGGTCAGTTAATCACAGCATCTATGGAAAAAACAATTGCTTCTAAAGTCGTCACTTATGACTTTGCACGTCTGATGGATGGTGCGACAGAAGTAAAATGCTCTGAGTTTGCAGATGAATTAATCAAAAACCTATAAGATGAGCTTAAGAATCGCGGATGAACAGATGATCCGCGATTTTTTAATGTAAATTTAGTGTAAAGAATTGTTACTATCATTTGAAGTTTGTTGATAAATGATGGTCATTTTATTTCAACATCATATATAATGAGAAGGACAGATACTTTGGAGGGATATAATGAGTCAGAAAGTTCTAGTAGTTGATGATGAGCAATCTATCGTTACTTTATTACAATACAATTTACAGCAGGCAGGTTATGACGTTGTGACTGCTTATGATGGTGAAGAAGGGTTGAATAAAGTATTCACGGAACGTCCTGACATCGTTGTGCTTGACTTGATGCTGCCAAAGATGGACGGGGTCGAAGTCTGTAAAGCTATTAGAAGTGAAAAGAATAATGTTCCTATTCTCATGCTTACAGCAAAAGATGATGAATTTGATAAAGTGCTCGGCCTTGAGCTGGGAGCAGATGATTATATGACAAAGCCGTTCTCTCCACGTGAGGTCGTTGCGAGAATCAAAGCTATTTTAAGACGCCTGCAAGTCAGTGAACAAAACAGTGATATTAAACAGAGCAGTGAAATTCATATCGGTAAATTAAAAATCCTGCCGGAGCACTTCGAAGCTTATCGGAATGATGAGCTGCTAGAACTGACACCGAAGGAATTTGAGCTGCTGATTTATTTGATTGAACGTCAAGGACGCGTCATCACACGGGAACATATGCTGAATTCAGTATGGAATTATGAATTTGCAGGAGACTCGCGAATTGTCGATGTCCATATCAGTCACTTGAGAGAGAAGATTGAAGACAATCCGAAGCAGCCGCAATATATTAAGACAGTCCGCGGCCTCGGTTACAAGCTTGAGAGTCCTAAGTCACTATGATCAGTTTTCAGAAACGATTGCTTTTATTACTTACAACATTATTTGTTGTAAGTTTTCTTTTACTTGGTTTCTTTCTCTCAGTGACCATCAGTGATCAAATATATAATAGTAAAGAAGAAGATATGGAGCGGCAGGCTGCTCATATTGAGCATATGGTACGGAAAGAAGGGATTTTGACACACTATTTAAGCAGTGAAGATACAGCAGTGGACGAAATCATGATCAAGCAGAACGAAAAAGTCATCTATAAGACAGATGGTTTGAATACCGTGGATCTTGAAAAAAGTTTGAGTAATTGGACGGAAAGCTCACAGCAGAGTGAGTTCTTCCGGGGTTACAATGATTCAAACCGGACACTCCTCATCCGTCATTATAATGATTTAACAATATATCTTGTTGATGATATGTCAGAAGTCAGCCATATCATCAAGCAGATGTGGCAGTATTTACTGATTATATTTTTAATCGTTCTGCCGATCGTCTATATTATCGTCCGCTACATCAATAAAAGCTACATTGCACCTATCAGTGAAGTCACCTATGCATCGAAACTGCTGGCTGAAGGAAATTACAAAGTGAGGGTGCCGGAGAGTAGTGTGACAGAGACGAAAGATCTGTATATCAGTACGAACATTCTGGCGCGGACGCTTCAGTCATTGAATAATGAGCAGAAACTTCAGCGCAACAGACTGGAGACGACGCTTCAAAACATTCCGTCAGCCATACTGCTCGTCAATAATCATGGGGATGTCGTGGTCAGCAATGACACGTATAACCGTCTGTTCAACAATGACGGCCCTTCCTTGAAAGGAAATTACGAAGAGGCTATCAATTATCCGGCTATCAACCGAATGATCAAGGAAGCCATCGCCACAGAAAAGACGATCAATGAAGCCGTTGAAATCAAAATTAACGTCCATCAAAAATATTTTGATGCGGCTGTCGTTCCCGTGCTATCCAAAACCCGCAAAAAATTAGAAGGGATTGTCATCGTGCTGCATGATATTACGCAGTTGAAAACATTGGAACAGATGCGCAAAGATTTCGTGGCCAATGTCTCTCATGAACTGAAAACACCGATTACATCCATTAAAGGATTCTCTGAGACATTGCTTGACGGTGCGAAGAACGACCCGGATTCATTGGATATGTTCTTGAATATCATATTGAAGGAGGCGAATCGCATTCAAGTGCTTGTCAGTGAACTGCTCGAACTGTCAAAAATTGAACGGACGAGTCATCTTCAGTTATCTCCTGTTAACATGGCTGATAAGGTGGCAAACTGTATTGAAGTGGTTCAGCAGCTGGCATTAAAAAAACACATTGATATTAAGCTGAATATGGAACCGGATGTCTACATACTGGCTGAGCCGAGCAAATTGAAGCAGGTCATCATCAATCTGCTGTCAAATGCCATCAATTACTCTTTTGAAAACAATAGCATTGAGGTCACCGTGCGACAAAGTGAAGGCGCATCCATCCTTGAAATTAAGGATTACGGTATTGGAATTTCTGAAGAGGAGCAGGTCCGTATATTTGAACGCTTCTACCGGGTTGATAAAGCGCGCAGCAGAGATAGCGGTGGTACGGGTCTTGGGCTCGCAATCGTCAAACACATCGTGGAAGTATTTAACGGTGAGATTGAAGTGGAGAGTCAGCCGGGTGAAGGATCGACATTCCGAGTCAAATTCAAATCACTATAACTTTATCAAATCTTTACAATGGCTTAACATATGACGGCGATACAGCTGTTATAATGTACTCAGACCCCTTCATTTTGAAGAGACAACAGAGGCGCATTTATGCGTCTCTTTGTTTTTGTTCTATTTTTTTAGCTTCTATTTAAGATGTGTTAAAATATAGATATCTAAAGGAGGCACTTATGAGCGAAAAACTAATATTAATTGACGGTAACAGTTTGGCATTTCGAGCGTTTTACGCCCTGCCGCTGCTGAAGAATACTGCTGGTATTCATACGAATGCGGTGTATGGTTTCACTTTGTTACTTGAAAAAATCATCAAAGACGAACAGCCGACGCACTTCTTAGTGGCATTTGATGCCGGTAAGACAACGTTCCGCCACGAGACATACAAAGATTATAAAGGCGGAAGACAGAAGACGCCTCAAGAACTCAGCGAGCAGTTTCCGTATATTCGAAAACTTGTTGAAGCCTACCATATCAAGCACTATGAGCTGCCGAACTACGAAGCTGATGATATTATCGGCACGCTGTCAAAAGAAGCGACTGCTGCGGGAATGGAGACGATCATCATTACTGGAGACCGCGATTTGACTCAGCTCGTCAATGATCATGTCTCTGTTTATTATACAAAAAAAGGTGTCACTGATATCGATCATTATACTCCTGAATTTGTTCACGAGAAATATGGATTTGGACCTGACAAGATTACCGACTTGAAAGGTCTGATGGGAGATACATCGGATAATATTCCGGGTGTACCGGGAGTCGGAGAAAAAACGGCGGTCAAACTGCTGCTTGAGTATGGCACAGTTGAAGCGGTCATCGCTCATCTTGATGATATCAAGGCGAAGAAGCTGAATGAGAATTTGACGAACCATCAAGCCGATGCATTGATGAGTAAGCAGCTTGCAACTATTAATCAAGAGGCGCCGATTGAAGTGACGCTGAGCGATACGAAACTGACCGATCATTCAAACGATAAAAAGATCGAACTGTTTAAATCGCTGGAGTTCAAGCAGATGCTGGATAACCTTGATGCACCGCCTCAAACAGAAGACGTGGTGGACATTGAACTGTCTTCCATTGATGACATTAACTTTGACGGTCGGACCAGTATCTTTATTGACTGTTTCAAAGACAACTATTTGACGAATGACATCCTTCCGCTTGCCATCAGTGATGGACAGAAGACAGCGGTTGTTGCTGCTAACGACGTGTCGGAGCACCCGCAGCTGACAGCTTATTTAGCCGATCCATCCAAAGCAAAAGTGGTCTATGATGCTAAGAAGACGACAGTACTGTTAAACCGACTGGGCGCTGCGATTAGAGGCATTGAATTTGATATCACACTTGCAAGTTACTTGCTCGATCCATCGAATACTATTATCGACGTCGCTGAAATCGCTCGGCTTGAAGGGAAAAATATCCCGTCAAATGATCAGATATTCGGTAAAGGAGCGAAGATGGCTGTGCCGTCAGATGACATCCTGAATGACTTCTTTGCGAAGCAGGCCGCGGCTGTGCTGGAACTTGCGGTGCTGTTAAAAGATAAGCTTGAACAAAATGAACAGCTGGCTCTGCATGATGAACTTGAACTGCCGCTCGCACTTGTGCTGGCTAAGATGGAGATGCAGGGCATTACCGTCAATAAAGATGAGCTGGTCATGATGCAGGATGAACTGAAAGGGCGCCTGGATACATTGGTCGCATCGATTCATGAACATGCGGGTCAAGCCTTCAATATTAATTCACCGAAACAGCTGGGTGTTGTGCTATTTGAAGACCTGCAGCTGCCGGTCATCAAAAAGACTAAAACAGGATATTCTACAGCTGTTGATGTACTGGAAGCCTTGCAAGGTAAACATCCGATAATCAATGATATCCTGATTTACCGTCAATTGTCTAAACTTCAATCAACTTATGTAGAAGGACTGCAGAAGATGATTGCTGATGACGGAAAAATTCATACGCGTTTCAACCAAGTTCTTGCTCAGACCGGCAGATTGTCTTCTGTTGAACCGAATCTGCAGAATATTCCGATTCGACTTGAGGAAGGACGCAAAATCAGAAAAGCATTCACTGCCTCGCAGCCGGGATGGGTTATTTTTGCAGCGGATTATTCACAGATTGAACTGCGGGTTCTTGCGCACATCACAGGAGATAAGAGCATGTCTGAAGCCTTTATCCATAATATAGACATTCATACGAAGACAGCAATGGAAGTCTTCAATGTAGACAAAGATGAAGTAACAGCGAACATGCGTCGTCAGGCTAAAGCCGTAAATTTCGGTATTGTCTATGGCATCAGTGATTATGGACTGAGTCAGTCGCTCGGTATTACAAGAAAAGCAGCGCAGAAATTCATCGATGATTATTTAGCAAGTTTTCCTGACGTTAAGCAATATATGGATGATATTATTCAACAGGCGAAGCAGGACGGCTATGTCTCTACATTGATGAAGCGCCGCCGCTACATTCCTGACATCACGTCACGCAACTTCAATTTGAGAGGGTTCGCTGAACGGACGGCAATGAATACACCGATTCAAGGGAGTGCCGCTGATATTATCAAGCTTGCGATGGTGAACTATGACAAAGCAGTTGCAGACACCGCATTCAGTGCTAAGCTGTTATTGCAGGTGCATGATGAATTGATCTTTGAAGTGCCTGAAGAAGAAGTAGAGGCGTTCAGCCTATTCGTCAAAGATATAATGGAACAAGCATTACCGCTCGACGTACCGCTGTTAGTCGAGTCTGACTACGGCCAGTCTTGGTATGATGCGAAGTAGGAGGAAATCATGCCGGAATTACCAGAAGTAGAACACGTCAAACGAGGGCTCAGTCCTAAGATTATTGGAGAAATCATTACAGGCGTCCATTTCTCAGAAAAAGTCACTGCCGGCAAATCTTCAGGGAAGCAGACGATTATTAAAGGCACGGACTTAGAGACATTTGAACGGAATATTATAGGGAGTACGATCAAAGCACTTGACCGCCGCAGTAAATATTTAATATTTACACTTGAAAATGAATGGCATGAACATTATATCATCAGTCATCTTGGAATGTCGGGTGCGTATTTTGTAGTGGACCAGCTTGAAGATATCGGGATACCGAACTACATCAATCACTGGCATGTAGCAATTCATCTGCAGTCAGGCAGGCAGCTGATCTACAGTGATATTAGACGGTTCGGTGAACTGAGATATATAGAGCGGCTTGAAGAGGCGACGCAAATTATGGCGATAGCTCCGGAACCATTTGACGATGAGGCGCTGGACTATTATTTGACTCAGCTGACAGCGTCAAAATGGCAGGGCAGGACTATCAAAGAAGCGATCATGAATCATTCAGTGGTGAGCGGCTGCGGCAATATATATGCCTGCGAAGCACTGCATCTCGCCCGCATCAATCCGAACAAAACAGTCAAGCGGACCGGTCGGGCGAAACGAATCGAATTGTTTCAGGCGATCGTACATGTTCTGAATGAAGGAATTAAATACGGTGGCTCGTCTATATCCAGCTACCGGAATGTAGAGGGCAAGGAAGGCTTCATGCAGACGCGCTTCAATATATACGGCCGGAAAATATGCGCCACGTGCGGGGGACCAGTGTCTCAAAAGGTCATTGCAACACGCAATACACATTACTGCACACATTGTCAGAAGTAGGTGGAATGAATGAAAACTATTGGACTAACAGGTGGTATCGCAAGTGGTAAGTCAACGGTAGCTGAACTATTGAAAGGCTATGGGTTTGTTGTAGTGGATGCTGACGTTGCGAGCAGACAGGCTGTGGCGAAAGGGTCAGATGGCCTGCGTGAAGTTCAGGCGGTATTCGGAGAAGAAGCGGTGCTGAAGGGTGAAATGAATCGTCAATATGTCGGACAACTTGTATTTAGTGACGCAGCTAAACGACGTCAATTAAATGAAATCATTCATCCACGCGTCAGAGAAATGATGGAGCAGGAGAAGCTGAAAGCGCTGCAAGCAGGCTATCACGTCATCATGGATATTCCGCTGTTGTTTGAAAATGGACTCGAATCAACAGTGGATGAAGTTTGGGTGGTTTACGTCCCTGAATCAGTGCAGCTTGAGCGCTTGAAGAAGCGCAACCAGCTGTCTACTGACGATGCAGCTGCACGCATCAGTTCACAGTTGTCGATTGAAGATAAAAAGGCACGTGCTGACGTGATCATCGATAACAGTGGCACTCTTAAAGAGCTTCAACAGCAGGTAGAATGGCAAGTCGTACAGTTTTTTGAACGAAACGAAAAAAAATAACGGAAACCGCTTCCATAGACCCCTTATTGTGTTATACTATTGAAAACAAAAAGTATAACACAATAAGGGGAAGATGATATGACGACGAGAGTGGCAATTAATGGTTTAGGTAGAATCGGTAGAATGGTATTCCGTGCTGCGGCATTGAATAACGAACTGGAGATTGTAGCTATTAACGCAAGCTATCCATCTGAGACACTTGCCCATCTGATCAAATATGATACGACTCACGGAAAATTTGAACTCGATGTTGAACCGCTTGACAATGGATTAAAAGTCAATGGTAAGGAAATTAAGCTTGTAGCTGAGCGTAATCCCGAATTGCTGCCATGGCAGGAATTAAACATCGATATCGTTATTGAAGCGACTGGAAAATTCAATGATGCTGAGAAAGCTGCAGCCCATTTAACAGCAGGAGCTAAAAAAGTATTGTTAACAGCACCGGGTAAAGGAAATGTGCAGACGATTGTCCGTGGTGTCAACTGCAACCAGCTGGATGTGGAAACCTATGATGTCATTTCTAATGCATCATGCACAACCAACTGTCTGGCACCTGTTGTGAAAGTGTTGAACGAAACGTTCGGCGTCGACAATGGTCTGATGACTACTGTTCATGCCTATACTAACGATCAGAAGAACTTGGATAATCCTCACAAAGACCTGCGGCGTGCACGTGCGTGCGCACAAAGTATCATTCCGACGTCAACAGGTGCTGCGAAAGCACTGTCATTAGTCCTGCCGGAATTAGAAGGTAAACTGCATGGCATGGCATTGCGTGTACCGACAACAAACGTCTCATTAGTCGACCTTGTCGTCGACTTGAAGCAGGATGTGACTGTTGAAGAAGTCAATGCAGCTTTTAAAGAAGCGAGTGAAGGCCCATTAAAAGGCATTCTTGATATCACTTTTGAACCATTGGTGAGTGTGGATTTCAATACCAACTCGATGTCGTCGATTGTTGATGGATTATCTACAATCGTGATGGATAACCGCAAAGTAAAAGTACTGGCATGGTATGACAATGAGTGGGGGTATTCAACGCGCGTCGTAGAACTTGCATCGATGGTAGGTCAGGCATTGAATACAACATCAGATGACTTAGTAGAAGCATAAAAATAGATTGTGTTCACGTTGATGCTGAACATTAATACGGAGGTCCTAACTACATTTGTAGATAGGACCTTTTTACATGTGTCAGATAGTTGCATCACAAGTTATAATATACTAAAAGGTGGTTATTCAGATGCAACAATTAACAGGTATACATCATGTCACTGCGATTACAAGCAGTGCTGAAAAAATATATGACTTCTTCAATGAAATTCTAGGGATGCGTCTCGTGAAAAAGACAGTCAATCAAGATGATATCAACACGTATCATTTATTCTTCGCAGATGATGAAGGAAATGCCGGAACTGATATGACATTCTTTGATTTCGCCGGTATTCAAAAAGGGATGCATGGCACAAACGAAATTGCACGCACATCTTTCCGCGTACCGTCTGACGAGGCAGTGGATTACTTTGTTGATCGTTTCAATGCATTCAACGTTAAACATGACGGCATAAAAGAACAGTTCGGTAGAAAAGTACTGCCTTTTGAAGACTTTGACGGTCAGCTCTATCAAATCATATCTGATGAACATGATAACGGTGTTGCACCGGGCAAACCTTGGAAAAATGGTCCGGTTCCAGAGGCGTTTGGTATTTATGGTCTAGGACCGGTCGTCATCAATACCAGCCAGTTCAATGCATTCAAAGCTGCGTTTGAAACAGTCTATATGTTTAAGGAAACAGCAGTAGAAGGAAACCAGCATTTATTCGAAACAGGTGAAGGTGGTAATGGTGCATCAGTGATTATCGTTGATCAACCGGAAGGACCGGCCGGATACCAGGGCTTTGGGACAATCCACCATGTGGCATTCAGAGTACCTGATGAAAACGGTCTGAATGAATGGATTGAAAGATTGCAGGGCTATGGTCTGCCCAACTCAGGTTATGTCGACCGCTTCTTCTTCAAATCACTGTATGCTAGACTTACAGCACCATTATTATTTGAAATCGCGACAGATGGACCTGGATTCATGGGCGATGAACCCTATGAAACATTAGGTGAGAAGCTATCTCTTCCACCATTTCTTGAACTACAGCGTGAAGCCATCGAAGCGCAGGTCAGACCGATTGATACAGTAAGAAGTACAAAATAGTCACTGGAAGGATGATAAAGACGATGAAACATATATATAACAATGGCACAAATGACAGTACGTTATTACTGCTTCATGGTACAGGTGGCAATGAATATGATTTGCTGCCGATCGGTTCATTGATTGATTCAGACGCCAATGTCCTGAGTGTCAGAGGGAAAGTCAGTGAAAATGGTATGCCTAGATTTTTCAAAAGACTTGCTGAAGGAGTATTTGATGAACAAGATTTAATATATCGTACGAAAGAATTGAATACATTTATTGATGACGCTGCAGCGGACAATGGCTTCAACCGAGATCATGTGGTGGCAGTCGGATATTCAAACGGCGCCAATATCGCTGCAAGTCTCCTTTATCACGACAACAAGTCACTTAAGCATGCTATTTTATTTCACCCGATGGTTCCCCTCCGCAACGTTGAACTGCCGGACTTAACTGGGACTCATGTCTTTATCGGTGCGGGTACTAACGACCCAATCTGTACACCGGAACAAACAGAAGAACTGGCAGAAACATTACGTCATGCCGGTGCAGAAGTAGAATTATTCTGGCATCAACAAGGGCATTCGTTGACACCGGATGAAGTGCAGCATGCTGCAAAGTGGTATCATCAATTATAATAAAAAAAGGAAATGGTTTATGCCATTTCCTTTTTTTATGGATTTTCAGCCGGTTCATGCCGGAGTTTAAGCGGTAGATGATTCAACGTATCAACAACAGTCTTCGCCATGATGTCGTAGCCATAGACGTGTGGATGGAGACCGTCAACAGCAAGGTCCGGATTGAGATAATCAATACCATCATCCGTTAATGTCATAGCTGAATAATAGTCGATGTATGGAATGCTTCTGTCATAAGCAAACTGTCTTAACTCATCATTGATGCGTCGAATCGTCTCTGCCCGCAATTCGAATGACTTCAGATGCTTCCGGTTGGTGGACGTCACTGAAGTGATGGCAATCGGAATGTGATGTGCTGCTGCAGCGGTGACGATGTCCTTGATGTCATCAGTCACTTGCAGAACTAGCCGGTCACTTGTTTCCTGACTCAGCGACTGATCGAGATCTTTTGTGTTATTGACCCCCGCAGACAAAATGATAAAGTCAGGATTCAGCTGCAGCGCATCGGCGTAAAATCGCTTTTTTATATACATGGTGCGGTCGTTTGAAATGCCGCGGTTGATCAATCTGCTGCCGTCAGTCAACTCAAAGTAACTGTCTAAGTCCCAGTAGGCGGTAATGGAATCACCGATGAACAGAATACCGACCGGGTCATTATGGTAGAGCAGCGTTTCATTTCTCCGATTAAATTTATCCCGTTCCTTGTTGACAGGATTGCCTTCTTCAAATTTTTCTAGAGCTAACATATCAGGTCTCATAGATCTTCCTCCTCCTGTGAGTTATACCCTTTCAATAACGGTTTTTAACTCTTCTTGAATCATGTATAATAAGATGATAACTATGAGTGAGGTGAATGTCTTGAGATGTCCAAAATGCAGTTATAATCAATCGAAAGTAGTGGATTCCAGACATGCAGATGATCTGACAGCGATTAGAAGGCGTCGTGAATGCGAACAGTGCGGGGCGCGGTTCACAACATTTGAACGCATTGAACTGGCACCGCTGATCGTCGTCAAGAAAGACGGAACAAGGCAGGCCTTCAACCGCGACAAAGTACTCGGCGGGCTGGTCAGAGCGAGTGAAAAGCGCCCCGTTGCTTTTGATGACCTTGAAAAAATTACGAATGAAATCGAATTTCAACTACGTGAAAACGGCAAGAATGAAGTCTCTTCTGTAGATGTCGGTGAACTGGTCATGGATGAACTGATGAAGCTCGACCAAGTGTCCTATGTCCGCTTCGCCTCTGTCTACAAAGAATTCAAAGACATTGATCAACTGCTGAGCACGATGCAGGGGATATTAAATGATAAAGACAAGAAGTAGGTGTTGATGTGCATTATTTTTCTGGGTTAAGACCCGCTGACTCTTTTATCGTCCATACAAACTATGTACAGTCACCGCTGTCAGAAGAAGTGTTGAAGCGGCTGTATATCCCATTGATCGGACTTGAAAGTATTGCGGTCTATCAGTATTTAACTCAATTTATCGATGGGCAGCAAGTCTCTGACCCACAGACCCATTATTTAATTTTGAATGAACTGAAGATGAATTTAAGTCATTTTGAGCAGCTGCGTGAACGGCTGGAAGGTATCGGGTTAATGAAGACCTTTTTGAAGACAGGAGAAGAGCAGTGTTTCGTCTATAAGCTGATCAGTCCAGTGATGCCTCATCAATTTTTCAATGATCCGATGCTGTCTGTGTTCTTATTCCAGGTTGTCGGCAAAGAGCGGTTTAATCAGCTTAAAAAACAATTCTGTACGGAGACGATCGATTTGTCAGATTACCGCGATGTCTCAAAAAATTATATGGATGTCTTCGGGACACCGAAAGAGCCGGATGCGGCCATTTTTAAAGACAATCATCATATCATTAAAACCAAGGATTCATTAGGGATTCCAGTCCATCAGCAGACATTTGATTTCGACCTGCTGGAGATGCTGCTCAATCAAAACTTGATTACGCGTGAACAGCTGCCGAAAGAGACCCGTGACTTGATCACTCAGCTGTCTGTACTCTATGATATTGCGCCTACTGAAATGCGGAGAATCATCCTGCAGTCACTCAGTGCAGATCAGACCATCTCGCACGAAGAGCTGCGCAAAAATGCCCGTGATTTCTATCAGATGGAACATCAAGGGAATCTGCCGGCATTGACTGAAGCGCGGAAGCAGGAAGATCATGAAGATCAGACGCAGCTGTCATGGTATGACATGATGGATACTACAAGTCCGGTAGAGATGCTTGCATCGATCAGCAAATCAGAACCGACGACGCGCCAGAAACAATTGATTGAATCGATCATTGAACGTGAAAAACTGCCGTTCGGTGTAATCAACATACTGCTGCAGTACGTGATGTTCACTAATGATATGAAGCTGCCGCAGCGCTATATCGAAGAAATTGCATCCAACTGGAAGAAGTTACAACTGCAATCCAGCAAACAAGCCTATGATTACGTGAAGAAAATTCAGAAACAGCAGGCTGAACGTAAATCGGAACAGAAAACTGCGAAGATACGGACGCGCCCGTCTTATGAGAAGACCCCTCTCTGGGTGACGCAGATGAAAGAAGGGGTTCAAGTTGATGTCCAAAATGATACTGAACTTGAAGATGAAAAAAGAAAGCTTGAAGAAGAACTGAAGAACTTCTGGAAGGAGGACCATTGATGAAACCATTCAGCGCATTTTTAAAAGATAATCCAGGGATACAGGCGCGTATTGCACAAGTCAAGCAGGAGACAATCCATGATGATGAAATCAAAGCATTTCTGATGGAACACCCGGAAGTGACTGACGAGATCATTGATAAAGATCTGTCCATTCTTCAGGAATATAAGGATCAGTCGAAGCTGTGCGACCGCTGCCGGAACTATGGCAGCTGCATCAATTTCGTCAAGGGACATACGCCGTCACTGTATGTTGAGGACCAGCGCATAAAAATTGCTTATTCGCCATGTCCGAACAAGAAAGTGTATGACGAAGAAATGAAGATGAAAGAGTACGTCACTGCGATGCATGTCCCTTATGAAATATTGAACGCTAAAATAAACACGGTTGATCTTGACTCAACTGAACGTCTGAACATTGTCAGACAGGCGATGCAGATCTGCAATGATATCGCTGCAGGAAAGTCTACTAAAGCAATGTACATTCACGGGAGCTTTGGTACCGGTAAATCATTTATTTTAGGAGCGATTGCCAATCAGCTGAAAGAAAAGCATGTCTATTCAACGATATTCTATGTCCCGGAATTCATCCGTGAATTGAAGGCAGGTTTCAGTGACCATTCATTCGAGCAGAAGCTGGATCGTGTCAGAAAGAGTCCAGTATTGATGCTTGATGATATCGGCGCTGAAGACTTGACGCCATGGGTACGTGATGAAGTGCTTGGACCGCTGCTGCATCACCGGATGATGAACCAGCTGCCGACATTCTTCTCATCGAACTTCAATCTGGAAGAACTTGAACATCATTTCTCGAATACACGCAATGGTGTCGAACAGACGAAAGCACTCCGAATGATGGAACGGATCCATGCACTCAGCGACCCGTATCAGCTATCAGGGAAAAACTACCGCCGTTCTTGAAAATTATGAAGAGGCGTGTATAATAGAACTATAATATTCAATAATAAGAGGATATGATGAGAACTGACGTCTTATGAAGCGAGCCGGAGTGTGGTGAAAGTCCGGATAAGTGCCGTCTCATTACTCCCTTTTTCTATTGGCATTTAAACGATGCCCGGCTCAAGACCGTTATCTTATGCAGAGTTGCCTTAGGGCGATTAGGGTGGTACCACGGAAGACTCCGTCCCTTTTTGGGAGGGGGTCTTTTTGTGTTTTATGACTTATTAATTTTAAGGAGTGTTCATGATGAGTGAAATCAACATTAAGTTTCCTGATGGTAATGAAAAAGTATTTGACAGCGGTGTGACAACTGAAGAAATTGCGGGTTCTATCAGCCCTGGACTGAAGAAAAAAGCATTGGCCGGTAAATTTAACGGTCAGATGGTGGACTTGAAGACTCGTCTTGAGACAGATGGTGACATTGAGATTATTACACCGGAATCTAAGGAAGGAATCGAAGTGCTCCGTCATTCGACCGCTCACCTCATGGCACAAGCATTGAAACGACTCTATGGCAATGTCCATTTCGGTGTTGGTCCAGTCATTGAAGAAGGCTTCTATTATGATTTTGATACTGACCATAAAGTTTCCAGTGAAGATTTAGCAGATATCGAGAAGACGATGCGTCAGATTGTTGCTGAGAACATCGCGATTGAACGCCGCGTTGTCTCACGTGACGAGGCAAAAGAAGTATTCAAAGATGACCCGTACAAACAGGAGTTAATCGATGCGATTCCAGCAGATGAGAACGTGACATTATATTCACAAGGCGAATTCACTGACCTATGCCGCGGTGTCCATGTGCCATCCACTGGGAAAATCAAAGAATTCAAATTGTTGTCCACTGCCGGTGCTTACTGGCGCGGTGATGCCAGCAACAAGATGCTGCAGCGGATATACGGGACTGCCTTCTTTGACAAGAAAGCACTGAAAGAACATCTACGTATTATTGAAGAGCGTAAAGAGCGTGACCACCGTAAGATCGGCAAGGAACTGGATCTGTTTGCGACTAATCCACTGATCGGCGCTGGACTGCCGCTCTGGCTGCCGAACGGTGCGACGATCCGCCGCGAATTAGAACGTTATATTGTCGACAAAGAAGTCGCACTCGGCTATGACCATGTGTATACTCCGGTCATGGGTTCTGTCGATCTGTATAAGACGTCTGGTCACTGGGATCATTATCAGGAGGATATGTTCCCTGTGATGGAAATGGATAATGAAGCACTCGTGCTGCGTCCGATGAACTGTCCGCACCATATGATGGTCTACAAAAATGCGAAGCACAGCTACCGTGAACTGCCGATTCGTATCGCAGAACTTGGTACAATGCACCGTTACGAAGCAAGTGGGGCTGTATCAGGCTTACAGCGTGTGCGCGGTATGACTTTGAATGATGCCCATATCTTCGTCCGTCCGGATCAGATCAAAGATGAGTTCAAGCGTGTTGTACAGCTCGTCATTGATGTCTATGAAGACTTTAAGTTCAAGGACTACAAATTCCGTCTGTCTTACCGTGATCCTGAAGATACAGAGAAATACTTCCAGGATGATGACATGTGGGAACGTGCACAGGCGATGCTGAAAGAAGCAGTGGATGAGATGGGGCTTGACTACGATGAGGCGCCTGGTGAAGCGGCATTCTACGGTCCGAAGCTCGATGTCCAGGTGAAGACAGCACTCGGCAAAGAAGAGACGTTGTCAACTGTACAGCTTGACTTCCTGCTGCCTGAACGCTTTGATCTGACTTATGTCGGTAGTGACGGTCAAGACCACCGTCCAGTCGTCATTCACCGCGGCGTCATCTCAACGATGGAACGATTTGTTGCCTTTCTGACTGAAGAATATAAAGGCGCGTATCCGACTTGGCTCGCACCGAATCAGCTGGAGATCATTCCAGTATCCAACGCTGTCCATTATGATTATGCACGAGCGCTGTATGACGAACTGAAGTCGCAGGGCGTCCGCTGTCATATTGATGACCGTGAAGAGAAGATGGGGTACAAAATCCGCGAAGCTCAGATGAACAAAGTTCCTTATCAGATAGTAGTCGGTGACAAAGAAGTTGAAAATAACGAAGTCAACGTCCGTCAATATGGTAAGAAAGAATCGCTGACTATGGAGCGCGATGAATTCATCTGGAAGCTCGTTGATGAGATTCGCCTGAAAAAATAGGTTGTGAATTCGTCTTTCATACGGTATAGTAAAAACAAATAAATATTCCTCAAAAAGAGGTAGAGGTTGCAATGAAGATGAGTAAGGCTGCAGATACGGTATCGCGTAAATGACGCAGCGTGAAAGGTGACATTGCCGAAGTGACTCCTGATGATAACAGGGAGCTGCTGGGCTGGCGTAGAAGATATGTCAGACTGTCACATTCGTGATGCGCTACTTAAACCATTTGGTGTGCATCTATGTGATGTGCACCTTTTTTTGTGTGATGAGAGGTGTCTTATGAGTAATACAGAAGTACAACGTCAATTAAAGCCCCGTCATATTTCGATGATAGCTATCGGGGGCTGTATCGGGACCGGCCTGTTTATGACTTCAGGCGGTGCCATTCGTGAAGCAGGACCGGGTGGTGCACTGCTCGCATTTGCTATTATCGGTCTTATGGTCTTCTTCTTGATGACCAGTCTTGGTGAGATGGCGACCTATCTACCGATTTCAGGGTCATTCTCGACCTATGCGACGCGGTTCGTCGATCCGTCACTTGGTTTCGCACTCGGCTGGAACTACTGGTTCAACTGGGTCATCACAGTGGCTGCAGATGTCAGTATCGCAAGTTCCGTCATCAAATATTGGGGCGTCTTTGATTTTATGCCTGCCTGGGCATGGAGTTTAGTGTTCCTGGCGATTATATTCGGGCTCAATACACTCAGCGTCAAAGTATACGGTGAGAGTGAATACTGGTTTGCACTGATCAAAGTAGTGACAGTCATTTTGTTCATCGGCATCGGGCTCCTGACGATTGTCGGTATTTTAGGCGGGGAATTCATCGGATTGTCAAACTTTACGACAGGTGACGCGCCGTTTCTCGGTCAGAATGTCACACAGTCATTCTTGACTATTCTCGGTGTCTTCCTTGTGGCAGGATTCAGCTTCCAAGGAACAGAGCTGGTCGGTATCACAGCCGGTGAATCAGAAGAGCCGGAGAAAACTATTCCAAAAGCCATCAATCAAGTGTTCTGGCGTATATTGATTTTCTATATTTTAGCGATTCTCATTATCGGACTCATCATCCCATATACTAATCCGAATTTGATGGGCGGCGACGATATCGCGAAGTCTCCGTTTACGCTCGTCTTTGAAAATGCAGGACTTGCGTTTGCGGCATCATTCATGAATGCAGTCATTCTGACTTCCATTCTATCAGCCGGTAACTCAGGTATGTACGCTTCAACACGTATGCTGTACGCGATGGGGAAAGATGGTCTGGCACCAAGAAGATTCTCTGAAGTGAACAAGCAGGGGGTCCCGATTCCAAGTCTTCTGGCAACGTTTGTTGTTGTCATCATCATCTTCTTAGTAGAACGTCTGGCAAATGGTGCCTACGAATATATTGTTGCAGCAAGTGGGATGACCGGCTTCATCGCATGGCTGGGTATCGCAATCAGCCATTACCGGTTTCGCCGGGCATTCTATGCGCAGAACAAAGATCTGTCAGTTCTGAAGTACCGGGCAAAATTATTCCCGTTCGGTCCGTTGTTTGCCTTTCTGCTATGTACAGTTGTCATCTTAGGGCAGGACGTAGAGCTCGTGACAGGCGGCAAGTTTGAATGGGATTCAGTGCTCATCACTTATATGGGTATCCCGGTATTCCTGTTCTTCTATTTCTACCATAAACTGAAATATAAGACGAAGAAAATTCCACTCACAGAGGTCGACTTATCACAGTCACATGATATGAGTGACTACGAAAAAATTAATGTTTGACATCACTAATTAATCCTGTTATACTTTAGTCTGTTGAATACGAAACGGACAAGTAGAAGCCTCCCGCTTCTCGCCCTGAAGACGCCACGCGCTGTTACAGGGTACGATAACATGATTAACCATGTCTCTGCGGGTGCCCTTGTGCACCCGCTTTCTTTGTTCGTCTAGTAAATCCAATAGGAGGTGTCAATCATAGCTAAAGATCAAACGCAAATCAATGACAAAATCCGTGCAAGAGAACTTCGATTAATTGGACATGACGGTGCTCAGTTAGGTGTTAAGACTAAGTTCGAAGCCATCGAAATCGCAGAACGTGTGAATTTAGATGTTGTACTTGTTGCGCCTAACGCAAAACCGCCTGTTGCAAAGATCATGGACTACGGTAAGTTCAAGTTCGAACAGCAGAAGAAAGATAAAGAAGCACGTAAAAATCAGAAGATTGTAGTTATGAAAGAAATCAGGTTAAGTCCGACGATTGAAGACCATGACTTTAACACGAAGCTGAAAAATGCGCGTAAATTCCTTGAAAAACAGGACAAAGTTAAAGTATCTATCCGCTTCAGAGGTCGTGCCATCACGCACAAGGAATTTGGTCAACGAGTGCTTGAGAAATTTGCTGATGAGTGTAAAGATATCGCTACAGTGGAACAAAAACCGAAGATGGATGGCCGCTCAATGTTCTTGATGCTGGCGCCAATCGTCGACAAAAAACAAAACTAGGAGGACAATTCAATGCCTAAAATGAAAACTCACCGCGGAGGCGCGAAACGTGTTAAAAGAACTGGTTCAGGTAAATTAAAACGTTCTAGAGCTTACACTTCTCACCTTTTCGCAAACAAATCAACAAAACAAAAACGTGGACTTCGTAAAGCGTCATTAGTCTCTAAAGGCGATCAAAAGCGCGTTGCACAAATGTTAACATACGTAAAATAATAATAGGATTATCTAAGGAGGAATTATCATGCCACGAGTTAAAGGTGGAACAGTGACGCGTGCCCGTCGCAAAAGAACCATTAAATTAGCAAAAGGTTATTTCGGTTCAAAACATACATTATACAGAGTAGCAAAACAACAAGTCATGAAATCAGGTCAATATGCATACCGTGACCGTCGTCAGAAAAAACGTGACTTCCGTAAATTATGGATCGCACGTATTAACGCGGCTGCACGTATGAACGACATCAGCTACAGCCGTTTAATGAACGGTCTTAAATTAGCTGGTATCGACATCAACCGTAAAATGTTATCAGAGATCGCTATCTCTGACGAAAAAGCATTTGCTGAGTTAGTGACTCAAGCAAAAAACGCTTTAAATAAATAATAGACAAAACCGCAGTGCATATCAGCACTGCGGTTTTTTATGTGAAATGACTGTAAAAATGAATATAATTTGAATGAATATGTCCGATTTTTCGTTTATTCTCTCAATGTCAGGGTATTTCTGACAGTAAGACGTCAATGAGGAGAGGAGGAAAATGATGGACCATTTAAAAGCATTAGTAGTGAAATTTATCGTGATTGCGCTCGTTCTGTTTATTGTTTTGACGTTGATCTTTGATGTGCCGTTCATGGATACGTTATGGATCAGTATAGTGACGACAGTGCTTGCCTATCTGCTTGGTGACCTCGGCATCTTTAATAAAGCGGGTCATTCTGGTGAATTCACGAAACGTAACGGCCTTGCCTCATTGGCAGACTTAGTACTGGCATTTTTAGTGATCTGGTTGATGGCAAGAGCATTGACAGGTAACAATGATGATCTGTTCTGGCCGGCTTTATTGTCTGCTCTAGCAATTACAGGAGGCGAATGGCTGTTTTTCCACAAATTCGTCGACCGTGCGGTATTCAATAGACCTGGTAAAGAGGTCGCTCACAACCACACACATCGTTAGTTTGATCAAGGAAGCACAATTGTGCTTCCTTTTTTGGTGTTGGCAATGATCATATAACGCTCTATACTAAGAGTAACACAGACAAAGGGGATGTTTTTATGGATCAACAGTTAGCACGTTTCAAGGCTTTGACCGACTGCAATGCACCGTCAGGATTTGAGGGACCGATGACACAGCTCATGAAGAGCTATCTGGAGCCGGTCGCAGACGATATCATCCAGGATAATACCGGCAGCATATTCGGTAGGAAGCAAGGGACAGGCAAACATTCTGTCATGCTGGCCGGCCATCTGGACGAAATCGGTTTTATGGTAACCGCGATTACTGATGACGGTTTCATCAAGTTTACGAACCTCGGCTACTGGTGGGCGAACGTCATGCTCAGTCAGAAAGTGACGATTAGCGGCAGCAGAGGAGAAGTCAGAGGGGTCATCGGTGGTAAGCCGCCGCACGTTCTCGGTGTGCAGGAGAAAGAACAGGCAGCAAGTGTACCGAATATGTTCATAGACATCGGTGTGGACTCAAAAGCCGAGGTGCTTGCTGCGGGCATCCGGATCGGTGACCCGGTGACGCCGTACAGCGAGTTTGAAGTGATGACAAATCCCGACTATGTGCTGGCGAAAGCGTGGGACAATCGTTTCGGCTGCGCACTCGCTGTTGAGGCGCTGGAAACGTACACTAATCAGGAAATCACTGTAGTAGCAGGAGCAGTCACGCAGGAGGAGACGATGTCACGTGGTGCAAAGACAGCAGCCCACACTGTCAAGCCGTCTCTTGCTATTGCGCTTGACGTCGGCATCTGTACAAAGACACCCGGCATGAGCGGAATCGCCAAGATGGGTGACGGCCCGATTGTTGTGTTGATTGATGCGTGGCATATTTCGCACCCATCGTTCAGACGGTTCGTCACAGATGTGGCAGAGAAGCATGGCATCAAGGTTCAGTTCGATTATCTGACCGGCGGCTATACAGATGCCGGGAACATCGCGCAAAGTTTAGACGGCATACCTGCTCTATCTATCGGTGTCCCGACGCGCTATATCCACTCCAATGTGTCAATGATGAACCGGCGTGACTATAATGGTGCGCTCGAACTGGTCAACGCAGTGCTCGCTGAACTCACGGATGATAGAGTAGACCAGATCATTGAGCAGACTTACGAGCATCTATCATAAGTGCTATCATTTTTGTACTGATCGGATGAAAAGATACCGCGAAAAAAAGACTGCCGAGGCAGTCTTTTTTTATCACTCAATATCAAGGTCCAGCATCTCAATCTTCAAGAGATCCAGTATGCCGCTTGATTCACTCGGGAAAGCGAAGATCATCAGATTGAGGTCTTTCGCTGACAGTTCCTTCTCGACGATAAAGGTCATGATGTTGATGAGATCTGCTGCGTTATGACCAAAGATAGCAGCACCCGCCACATGATTTTTCTTATCGAGAGCAATCACCATTTCAGCATCCAGTTCATTCTTATACTCAAAGCGCATGTATTCGCCGAACTTAATGGTCCTGATCTTATAACCTTTATCCTCAGCCTCGCTGATCGGCATGCCGACCTGTGACAGACGGGGCAGAGTATAAGCGACTGAAGGAATCGCCGGATACTTGATCGGCAGAAGTTCGAGCGCTTTCTTCGGACTGAAGAGTTTGGCTTCACGTGCGATGATCTGAAGGGCGATATAATTCGATTCAAAGCTTGCAGTCGGCGTCAGCTTAGGAATGGATTTGTCCAGCACATCACCGCTCGCATAAATATGCGGAACAGACGTCTGCAGATGAGAGTTGACTTTGATCCCTTTATCACTGTAGTCGATGCCCACTGTCTCAAGGCCGATGTTCTCAACGTTCGGCACACGGCCAGTCGCATCAACGATATAGTCAGTCTCTAGTGTCGTTCCTGATTGAGTCGTCAAGGTCAGACGGCCATCCTTCTCTTCGACTTTCTCTGTATCTTCATTGAAGTGGAAGGTAACGTTCTCCTCCTCCAGCTTGTCGATCAGCATTTTGACATGGGGCTGGTGGAAGGCTTTCAGAATCTTGTCAGAGTGCACAATGACATGGACTTCTGAGCCGAATTTGCTCGCAATAGAAGCGAACTCAATACTGATATAACCGCCACCGATGAAGGTAATATGCTCAGGGAATGATTTTAGATCCATAAAGTCACGGCTGTCACGGAGATGTTCCTGACCTGGGATATTAAGCCGATGACTGCGCTGACCTGTCGCGATGACGATATATTTAGCCTGATAGGACTGATCGCCGACCTTCACCGTGTGTTCGTCTGTTATCACGCCTTCGCCTTCAATGATCTCAATACCGGCCTTGTTGAAGACTTCAGCGAGTCTATCTTTCTGCGGATCAATGACCTTATGTTTGTAGCGCATCAGATGCTCCCAGCTCACCTCAGGACGGTTTGTGAAGATATCACCAAGACGGTCGATATCATCCAGCACCTCAAACGGTGACTCAAGCAAAATCTTCGGATTACAGCCGAAGTTGGTGCATGTGCCGGCTAGCGTATCCTTTTCAATCAGTGCGACTTTCATCTTCTGGCTGGCAAGCGCCACTGCTGCGTGCCAGGCTGCATGTCCACTACCGATAAATATGACATCATACATTATTAGGTTCCTCCTTACAAAATAGGTTGCTTTAGATTTATTCCCTTTTAATCCCTTATCAACCGTGAAAATGTGACAAAATAACAATATAATGAAATAGATGACGAGTATCTCACGTCTTTGAATTAGTTTATAATAAAGATAACAATAGAGTGAATGGAGTGATGATATGGAACTCATCGAATCAGTACAGAATACGAGAATCAAGAACATTGCAAAACTGCATACGCGTAAGGACCGCAAGAAGGCGCGGCAGTTTCTTGTGGAAGGTTATCATCTGGTGGAAGAAGCCGTGAAGAGCGGCCTTGAAGTGGAGACCATACTAAGTGTCAATCCCGACGATATCTCTGAAGAAATGGTGGAAGCGAGCAAGGAGCAGTATCAGATCACATTCAAAATCGCCGAGAAACTATCTCAGACAGAATCACCGCAAGGGATATACGCCGTCTGTAATATGCCGCAGCACGAACTGGCTGACTTCAAGCAGCTCGTCTATCTTGACCGCATCCAGGACCCGGGCAATGTCGGAACGATTATCCGCACAGCAGACGCTGCAGGCTATGACGGTGTTGTTATCTCAAAAGGGACAGTCGACATCTATAACGACAAAGTGCTGCGCGCGAGTCAGGGCAGTGTCTTCCATCTGCCGGTCATAGAAGCAGACTTCAGTGAAGTGAAGGCAGACTTCGGAGGTAAAGTTTACGGCACAAGCCTGAAAAACGGCAGAAACTACAAGGAAGTTGAAGCGGCTGACGCGTTCATCCTTGTCCTCGGCAACGAAGGACAGGGCGTTGATGAACAGATCCTCGCCGAAACAGATGACAATCTCTTTGTGCCGATCTACGGAAGAGCAGAGAGTCTGAACGTTGCTGTCTGCGCCGGTATTCTGATGTATCATTTCAAAGGCTGA